>Ga0224530_1000106_pt1 | contig 55962 bp, 45 predicted proteins | sample CBST75metaG_FD_179873 | JGI IMG/M metagenome (GOLD analysis project Ga0224530, IMG submission 179873) | Peat soil microbial communities from Stordalen Mire, Sweden - C.B.S.T75 | ecosystem: Environmental > Terrestrial > Soil > Wetlands > Peat | place: Sweden: Norrbotten County, Stordalen Mire...
GGGTTCCTTTACATTAAGTTTGGTCTCGTAACCCTATTCTAATGTTCTGAATTCCCACACTTAAATATGGTTAAAGCTGGAATTTTGCAAGAGGCTCTGAAGTCTGCCTCATTGCTCTTGTTAGCCGGTGTCGTGAGCGGAATCTGTAATTTGGCAGGAGGCGCGACGGCTCTTGCGCAGACTCAGGCGTCGCGAAAGCCCAGTGGCGATCAGGTTGTCACCACGCCACCTGGTGCGATAGCGCTTCGGGATAAGCTTCGCAGCCTCATCAATGTTTCGACCTACACAGGGGATACCAAGCAACTGGGTAGCCATGTTGTCCTGAATAAGATCGGCACGGTGTATACGGTCAGAAGATCCAATGTCTTAATCGCCACTTACTTTTCAAAAGATAAGTATGCGGGCGTGCGCGTGCTTAACCCCGCGCCAGACGAGGATCGCTACTATGCCGTTGCGAAATATTGCCATAACGAATCGGTAGTCACCTTTCCTGATGTTAACCTTTCTCCGCTCTCTGACAAGTGCCGGCGCAGCCTGGCCATGGGCAAAGCCTCGCTCATCCATTCAGGCAAGAGAGTTCTTGTGGCCGATGTTGAGATCGTCCCCGACCAGGACCTGGTGAGTTTCATATTGATGGAACACCACCAGAATCAGGACAAGAACGAAGATCCGCGCTACCTGAGCGGAGTAAGGGCTCAGCTTCCGCATGGTCTTCTTACCACGGGCGACGCCGGTCAAATCTTCGCTGCGTTGAAACAGCTGCTGATTCCGGCGAACGATCCGCTTCTCGCTGAGGTGCAGCCGTTTCTACCCGATGCACCTGAGCCTGACTTCACGCTGGAGGACAAGTTGAATGCCCTCTTGAAACCGCAACAGTTTCGAGTAGCTGACGGGTCTTTCGCTCCGGATACAACTCTCAATATCAAGGCCAATCGATTCTTGAAGGGCTCGGATATGTATAGCACGATCATGGGATGCCTGCCCACGATCGAAGACGGCAAACTCCAGAAAGAATCGCTGCTGTGCCGAGGGATCAAGTATGGGGAGCCTGACGGCTCCCACAATATCTACCTCAGACCGGAAGATCAGTTAGAGATCGCTTCAATCAAAGTCGAGTCGAAGAAAGATAAAGACCTGATACGCGTGGAAGTAAACGACTGGAGCCAGCAGAACCACTTGCCACCGCCGCGTCTCTCGGATGTGATCGATATCGAGGTCAACGGCGAGCAAATTGATTACACGTCGAATCTGGACCATACAGGGTTTCATGCCGCAATGTACTTTCAATACCCGAAGGGCAGTCTGGAGCATTCCGATGCCAAGCAGATAGCCGCGGACATAGCCAATGTCTTCAACGTGCAGAAGGCGTCTCCTGCCGCTGCCGCTGCAACTCCCACTCCTTCAGCCCCTCCGCCGGTGCCCGTAGCCCTGAACACGGTGCCTTATTCCGGTGCGGCCGCTCCGCAATCGCTTGAAGATCAACTGAAGACGCTTTACACGCTGACTCAAGTAAGTAGCGATTCCACCATTCTTTCGCGGGGAACTGTTTTCAATCTGACGTCGGACAAGATCCTGCTGGGCACTCCGGTGGCCAAGCCGGCTGTGTGTCCCGCGATAGTTTCGGATGGCACGCCGAAGCCCCCGGCGGCAGCTTGCCTCACACCCCTCAAGCCTTCGATCGCCAGGCACGAGTCGGCATTTCTTCCTCAGGGACAGAAACTCGACCTGATTTCCGTCGCGGTCAGCGTACCCAAGGAGACGGTGACACTCACGTTCGTCGATGACACTGCGGCGGGCAAGGCGCGGTTCCGCACGGCAGTCAACTTTGTATTTCCGCAAGGCTACCTGGAAGGCTCAGACGCGGGCCAGGTGAGCGACACGGTGAGCACCGTGTTGCCCATCTCCGACCCTAACGCGACGACGCGGACTGCGTCGACGCCCGCGCCCGTCCCTGCCTTTACACAAAGCCCGACGTCCCCGACGATCCCGGTGTCGCGTCAGCCGTTCGGAACTGCGCGTAGACCCGGTCAGGCTGCATCCATGCCGGTCGCCGCTGTGGCGCAGCCTGCCGGTGAACCCGCAAAAGTCACGCTTGGTATGTCCAAGGTGGACGTGCAGAAATCGCTCGGTGCTCCCAACAAGGAAATGGATCTGGGAGCGAAGACGATCTTCGTCTATAGCGATGTGAAGGTGACATTCCTGAATGGCAAGGTCGCCGATGTGCAATAAGTACGGGCCTGCGCCTGAGGGCCAGAACGTAAGTGATTCCGCGAACGCGCGGAGGACTCCGATGTTTGTCGGAGTCCTCCGCGCGCCAAGGGAATACATGGGGAGCGGTGCAGCATGATCGGACAACAGATCGACAACTTCCGGATACTCGAGCTGTTGGGCGTCGGGGGAATGGGCGAGGTTTGGAAAGCGATTGACGTTAACCTCGACCGCTTCGTTGCGCTCAAGGTCATCACCGCCGGGCTCCAAGGCAATCCGGACCTGTTGGCTCGGTTTAAAGTCGAAGCGCGTGTCCAGGCGGCCTTAAACCACCCCAACATCGCCACGCTGTATGCCTTCCTGGTGTGGGAGGGCAAGGCAGTCATGGTGATGGAGTATGTCGAAGGCGAAACGCTGCGGGATTTGATTGCATCGCGCGGAGCCCTTCCAGTGCAACCGGCGCTCAACTTCTGCAAGCAGGCCTTGGTCGGCATCGAAGCGGCGCACCGGCAGGGAGTGGTCCACCGCGACCTGAAGCCCGCGAACCTGATGCTCAACAAAGCAGGCGTGGTCAAGGTGATGGACTTCGGAATCGCCAAGGTCCAGGACGGGTCCAAGCTGACCCGCACCAACGCTCCCGTTGGAACCTACTGCTACATGGCACCGGAACAGATACAGCGTCATGGAGTGGACGCACGGTCCGACATCTACTCGATGGGAATCACTCTGTACGAGATGTTGACCGGCAATGTCCCGTTCGATTTTGACTCCGACTTCGAGATTCAATCAGCGCATGTCCATACGCCGCCTCCTCTTCCAACGGCGTTCAATCCGAGTATTCCTGAAGCTGTTGTCGCCGTAGTGATGCGCGCGCTCGAAAAAAATCCGGATCACCGGTTCGCCAACGCGGGCGAGTTTATGCGGGCGTTGCCGGACCTGGGCGCGACGGTTCCCCCAGTGAGCCGCCCTGATGTTGTCGGGCGGCCCACGGTGTTTGAGTCGCCGCGGCCTTCTGTTCCGCAGCCCAATGCGACAGGCCGGCCAACGGAGCTTCTGCCGGAGGCAACGACAGTCCCGCCTCAGCCGAATGCTCCTCCGGTACGATCGTCTCATCCCGTTTCTCCGGATTTACCGGTCATGCCGCATCCGCAACCACCGACCAACGGCCGCGGCGCCGAAGGCAGCGAACAGGGTGGCCAGAGTTCAGCTAAAAGGCGCAAGAACCGGGGCGTTCTGGTGGGAGCGCTCTGCGTGATCTTGATCGGCGCTGGGCTTGGGGCGGCGTGGGTCATTTCAAAGCCCAAAGCCACATCCTCCAACACCAGTTCGGTCGCAGTGGATTCCTGTCCCCAGGGCGAAGTGCATGGTCCCTCGGGCGTCTGCCAGGCAGCTTCTGCACCGGGCAACAAGGGGCCGGTCACCCCCGGTCGTGGAGCGGGCAATGTAACATCCACAAAACCGCAGCCGTCGCCGGACAAAGACGTGGCGTTCAACATTCCCAAAATTCCCCACGGCGAGGTGATCAATAACCCTCAGCCGGCGCCTACGCCGCACGTGACTCCCGCCATCAAAGAGGGACCTTTGAGCGGGGCTTGGACAGGAAGCTATATCGATTCACGCAAGCAGGAATCGACCTCGATCGAACTTCTGCTCAGTGAGAAGGCAGAAGATTCAACGGGGCTCAACAGCGTCACTGGGACGATGAATTACAACGCTTCGGACCAGGGTCCGGGGAAGTGTTTGGTGCGCGGCAGCGCCTATGATCCCCAGCAACGTCAATTGAAGCTGACATTCACCGGTTGCACGAAAACGGCCGGCAGTCTCCCTGCTTTCTTCAACAGCTTCACTCTGTTCAAGGATGTGAGTCCGACTTCAAACACGATTGCGAAAGGCCATGTCTACGGCCAGCAGGTAACAGCAACGCTCTATCGGAAGCAATGATTGCGTACAACGCCAAGCTTCCTTAACGAATCGGTTGTCCCGTAGAGCAGGTTGGAGGAAGAAGATGCAAGCCGGTCAGCGTGTCGGACAATACGTTCTTATCGATAAGCTGGGCCACGGCGGCATGGGAGAGGTCTGGAAGGCGGAGCATACGCGCATGTTCCGCATTGATGCGATCAAGATACTTCACGCCAGCGCCGCCGCGCGACCGGAGGCGGCAGAGCGGTTTCTTAATGAGGCGCGCCTGCAGAGCCGTCTGCATCATCCCAACATCGTCGCGATCCACGATACCTTTGACGACAATGGCGTCACCTGCATGGCGATGCAGTTTGTCGACGGCGCAAGCCTGGAGCAACTGCTGCGGAACATCCATCCGGGCGTGATGGAACTTCCGCGGGTTCTGAGCATCTCCAACGACGTGCTTGCGGCACTCGATTATGCGCATTGCTTTCCAGCCGGCGCTGTGGTTCATCGCGACGTGAAGCCGTCCAATATTCTCATCGATCCATCGGGGCGCGCGCTTCTGACCGACTTTGGTATCGCGTTTGCGCTCAATGGTAACCGCCTGACGAGAGAGGGAACGGCCCTGGGCACGGTCTTTTACATGAGTCCGGAGCAGATCCAGGATCCTCGCCGTGTAGACGCGCGCAGCGACATTTACAGCTTCGGATGCGTTCTGTACGAATTGCTCGCAGGCCGTCCTCCGTTCGGAGCCGAATCGGACACCGACTACACGATTAAAGCGATGCACGTTAAAGAGACACCGACTCCGCTGCGAAAGTGGAATGCAAGTGTCCCCTTCGATCTCGAATGGATCGTCTATAAAGCCCTGAACAAAGAGCCCTCTCTGCGCTTTGCGAGCTGTGGAGAGATGGCGAGTGAGTTGCGAAAAGCCCTAACCGCGCCACTGCCCCCTTCCATTGGGAATGTTGCGCCGCAGGATGGTGGAGCAGCCGCAAACGAAGGTGTTGCAGACAATGGCGCGGACAACTTTTCTGTCATTCCGCCTTCTGCCCCAGGGCCGGGCAAGCCCACATTTGATGGCGGATCGAAGAAGAGCCGCAGCCGCTTATGGTTTGGCGCGGTATTGGCCGTGGTGTGCCTGCTTGTAGCAGGATTTTTCGTCGCAAGATACCTGATCAAACCGCGCGAGGAGACGATCCTGGTGATGCGCGGATCGACTTCAGTCGGCGATGAACTCGCGCCGAAGATGGCCGAGGCTTTCCTGCGCGACCAACTCAAAGCCGAGAAGACCGGCTCCTATGTTGCAGGCAAGGATGATCTGGGACATATCAGGGTCCGCGTCTGGGGCGAGGTTCCCGGCAAGTCCGCCCGGCAGGTGATTGAGGTCTTTGCCAAGGGCTCGAGCGACGCTTTTGCATGTCTTGCGGCAGAGACCGCCCAGGACCGCTGCGACTTGGGCATGTCTTCGCGTCCCTTTAGCGATCAGGATCGGAGGAAATACCCATCGCTGGTCAATCTGAGCAGTGCGGCCAACGAGCACGTGATTGCTCTCGATGGAATCGCGGTGATTGTCAATCCATCGAACTCCGTTTCAAAGTTGTCAATGCAGCAGTTACGCGCCATCTACACGGGGAAGATCACGAACTGGAATCAGGTCGGCGGAGCGAATGCCCCGATCGACCTCTATGGTCGCGACAAGGATTCGGGCACGGCCGCAATGTTTGCTGAAATGGTGGTCGGCAAAGAGCCTCAGCAAGTCCCGGCAAACCATCAGATGAAGGATAGCGATGCCATTGTGGATGTGGTGATGCAATCGGCTTCCGCTATCGGTTACGTCTCCTCGCCGCTCGTCAAGCATGCCAAGTCCCTGGCTATCTCCGACGGGTCGGGGGCAGCGCTGCGACCCACGGAGCTTGCCATCGTTACGGAAGACTATCCCATCGGCAGACGCCTATTCCTCTACCAATCGAACCTGGAGCACGATTCGATTACCGCCTCTTTCGTCGCTTTCGCGGTAAATGCCCCAGGCCAACGGGTCGTGTCGCAAGCCCATTATGTGGGTTTGACGCCCAAGAGCTTTCCTGCGGTGGATGTCCCGCCGGATGCGCCGTCCGACTACAAAGAGATTGCGTCCAAATACAACAAACTCGGCCTGAGCTTTCGCTTTGCAAGCGGACAAGCCAGCCTGGGACCAAAGACGCCTGATCAACTCGACAACCTGGCCAACGACAATGTCGCGCGGCTTGAAACCTACCTGACCCAGCATAAAGAAGCCGCTGGAGACGTGGTTCTGATCGGTTTCACGGATAACGTGGGAGCGGCGGACTACAACAAATCCCTGGCGCTGAGCAGAGCGGGAAGCGTCGCGGATCGGCTCGCAGCCGATGATTTCAGAATCCCGGCAGGCCATATCTCCTCTTTTGGCGCTCAACTGCCGATAGCTTCTAACGAGACACAAACCGGCAAAGGAAGAAACCGGCGGGTCGAGGTGTGGGTTCCGAAGGGGCTGGATTGATGACCTGGAACGTCTTGCATTCTTGGGAGAGAGTCTATTGACATTGATGAGCGAGCAAACGACGAACCACCAAATCACGCGATTGCTGCAGGAGTCGGCCAACGGTAACAGCGAGTCCACCGCTGCGCTGATGGGGCAGGTCTACCAGGAATTGCATCGGCTGGCTGCGCACTACATGCGCAAGGAAAATCCCGGTCATCTACTGCAGCCCACGGCGCTGGTCAGCGAGATGTATGTGCGTCTGTTCGGTGCGGGTTCGGCCCTGCAGATCAACAATCGCGGGCACTTTTTTGCCCTGGCCGCGACCCAGATGCGCAGGGTTCTGGTGGACCATGCGCGCCACCAAAAAAAAGGTGGCGGCGGAATTCTCGTGCCCGAGAGCGAAGCATTCTTCGTCGCAGGTTCGCGCACAGCGGATCTGGTGGCCTTGGATGATGCACTCAAGGCGCTTGCGGAGATCGATCCCGAAGCCGCCGAAGTTGTGGAACTGCGCTTCTTTGGCGGCTACACCGACAAGGAAACCGCGGACATCCTGGGCAAGAACTTTGCCAAGGTTCGCCGCGACTGGGAGTTTGCGCGCGCGTGGCTCTATGACCGACTGGCCGCGGAATAGCCGTTCATCACGTTAGGGACGCGTCGCAGGCAGCTGATTTACCTGTCGCTTCAAATCCTGCTCCAACTTCTGCGCCGCTTCAGTCTTCAGGGCTGCATCGGAAAGCCGGTTGAGCAGGCCAAGAGCCTTGTTGCAGGTAGCGAGGGAGCCATCGGGATCGTTGAGGCTGGCTTGGTCGTCGCTCCACTGGGCCTCAGCCACGTTGAGGTAAGTCCTGCCCAACTCCGTCGCCAGCTCCGGCTTCTGTTGCGCAAGCGGTGCAATCCGGTCGAGCCACTGCAGATCCTGGTTCACGATTCTTCCGCTCTCGCTGCGAGGAGCAAGTGGATCCTTCAATATTTTGGGGAACGTGCTCGTGAAGTTCCGGCCCATCTCTTGCACTTGCTCGTGAGCACGCGCTACTCCTTGCGGCGTGGCCATTTCTGAGACAAGAGTGGATGCCGGCTGCGCGGGCGTCATCATCGCGGTGAGCTCATGCAGCCGCCACTCATCCCACCCCAGCCAGCTGAGTGCGGCCAATAGCATCGCGGCCGCCGCCACGGAACGGCTGTTGCGCCTGGCGAATCGCGAAATCACGTAGAGCGTCGCGCCCTTTCGGGCTGCGACCGGACGACCCTCCTGAAAATTCTCAATGTCGCGCGAGAGCTCGGCGACAGAGCTGTATCGCGCCTCCGGTTCTTGCCGCAGAGTCATCAGCAGAATACTGTCCAGATCGCCGCGCAGGCGCTTCCGAAACTCGGGTGCTGTCTCCTTGGCTTGAAATGTCGCGCTCGTTCCCACCGACGCACTTGCTTTGGGAATCGTATTCGGCATGGCGGTCTGCATCGCAACGGGAACAGTGGGCTGTGCGGCATCGTGCGGACGCAGGCCGGTCAAGAGCTCGAAGAGAATCGCGCCCAGCGAGTAGATGTCGCTGGCCGGCCCAGTCGGCCTTCCGGAGAGTTGCTCTGGGCTGGCGTATCCAGGGCTGGCGATGGCTACACTCGGCGCATGCGTCTGGGGGTCCGTGTCCAACAGCTTTGCAATTCCAAAATCCAGCAGCTTGACCGTGCCGCTGCCGGTGACCAGCATGTTGCCCGGCTTCAGATCGCGATGAATCACCCTGTTCTCATGCAGATACTGCACCGCCATGCAGGCTTGGCGAAAGAGATTCAGGCGTTGATTCAGGTCCGCCTTTCGCGTATTGCAGAAGTCGTCAATCGGCATGCCGTCGACATAGTCCATCACAAAGTAAGGAAGGCCGTTGGGAGTGGCTCCGCCGTCGATGATTCTCGCAATGTTAGGATGATCGAGTTGCGCCAGGATCTGCCTCTCGCGGTGAAATCGCTCGATCCTCTCCGGTGTCTTGTACTCGGGGCGCATGATCTTGAGAGCGGTGACCCGTTTATATGCATCGTCGGCGCGCATCGCGCGGTAAACCACGCCCATGCCCCCTTCGCCGATCTGGCGGTCCACAAGATAGGCGCCCAAGCGCGTTCCCTGATACGTGCTGAAGTCGTGTCGCTGCACCAGTGGATTCTTAAGAAACTTCTCACTCGAGCGGGAGGCCCGCAACAGCCGAAGCACGGACTGCTCCACTTCAGGATCGCCGCTGGCTTCTTGCCGAACGAATTCATCCTGCGCGTCCGGCGGTATGGTAGCAACAGCATCAAAGACCGCGCGCACGCGCCGTTGCTGGGCCGCATTCATACATTTTCTCCCCGAGAGCTGAACAAGATTACAGACTACAATATAGATGAGCGCATTCCGCTCTGAATTCTGCGCAACTTTGTCGATAGAACTTCACGTCGCCCATTTCGCATCCAGTGCGCATTCTTGGGCCATAACTGCGCTGATCAGTGTGAAGGAGAACATTGTGCGTCCGTCTCGAATCTGTACTGGTGTCATCGCAATTCTGAGCCTTGCAGCGCCGCTGTTTGCGCAGACTTCCAACACGGTCGCTCCGTCGCCTGTAACGGTGAAGATCGAATCCATCAGCCTGCAAAGCGTGCAGCCGGATCGGATTCAGTTGCTGGTCAAGCTGGGACTGTTTCCTGAGCGGTCGCTTAAGGTCAAGGCATTCAGCTTTTCAAACATGAAGATCAACAAAATGCCGGCGTACGTCAGTCCCATCGATGGCCAGTTCAACATGAAGAAGGACCAATACCTCAAGCTGCCTGATGTGCAGATTACACTCTACTACCGCGATCTCGCCTCTTTGGAACCGGCGCGGCAGGCGATTGAGCAGCAGAAGGTGATCGTTTCCGGCTCGATCTCCGCGACGCTGGAGACGAACTTAGTTGAGCAATTGGCTATGCACTCGCTCCATCCGAGAGTCGTACTTCCCTTCGCCAAGGAGATTCCGGTCTCGGTGCCGGGTGGCACGTCAGGCACGGCGGCCGCTTTGGCCATTCTCGATGTTGCCTCACGCATAGGCCCAGGAACCGCGAAGCTTCTGGGTGCAGTTTATCCAGGGCAAGATTCCGCATGGCGCAACGACGTGGGTAACGAGCAAGTGAAGCATCTGGTGTTGATTCGCACCAGTTACACCATCGTTGACGATCAGGCAAGTTATCCGCTTCAATTCGAGCAGTTGGGCTTCTGGATAGGACCTTCGACAGTGATGGCTCCGCGGGAAGCAGTCACCCCGTGGCAGTTCGATCCTGACGCACAGTTGCGCTTGTCCTCTAACCACGCCCGTATCGACAAGGCTAGCATCGAAATTACCGTGCAGCCCGTCGTCACGGCCGCTAGCGCAATGCCGGGCGGAGCGGCACTGTGGAGCTTCCATCAGAAGGACTTCAAAATCGAGACCGAGGGCAAACCTGCCGAGGATCACATCGCCTATTCCGATAAGGCCACACTGATCGAGTTGCGCCAGCGTGCATCCCAAAACAACTACGCCCTGCTCCGCTTCCGCGACGGGATCGTCGGATCTCCGGTGAAGCTTGCGGGTCCCACCGGCAATGGCTGGGACCGCCTGGCTATCGTTCGTCTGGTGCGTAGTTCCGCGGGAGACGATCTGCGAACTGAAGTTGTGCTGCTCCCCGGCACTGCGGACGGAAAGCAAATCCGCCTTGGTCAACAGATCGACGACTCCGGATTCGGCTCTGCGGTCTTTACCGAGGATGGTGTGATCGGGATGGTGCAGGATGAGAGCACCGCCATTCTTCTGTCGTCGGTGAAACACCTTGAAGATAAAACGGAAAGATAGTTGTGCCCGTCCACGCTCCGGGATATGCAAAGCCCGGAGCGTGGACGACAAACATTAATGAACGTCGCGGGACTTGAGCGACAAAAAGACTCCACTCACGCAAACAAGGAACATCGCGCTCAGCGCAATGATGCAGCGCTGCAGGCCGTGCCGATTCTCGTCGCCGGTTTGCCGGGTCACCGGGTGTCCATTTAGTAGGGGCTCGCCGTTCTTGAGGAACTCCGGAATCGATTGCTGCGCCAGGTCACCCTGTGGGGAGCGATCTTTGCGCTGTTCTGCCTCGCGCACCAGGTTGGCCTCATAACCCCAGCGAGTGGCAACCAGATTGCTCGCCCAGATTGCGGGTTTGGGCATCTGGTGGATGGGCCTGATTCCGCCGCCAAGTCCAATCATCGGCAACAGCACAATCGGCAGCAACGCAATTGCGCTCTCGGTGGTTTTGCAGAATGGCGCCGACGAAATCAAAAGCCCTATCGAAGCGCCTACCAGCGAAACCAACCATAGAACCGCGCCCGTGACCAGAAATCCGCCTTGTAAATGACAGACCGGATAGATGATGGCCAGCATGAAGAAGCATTGAAACAGGCAGACCGCGGTGAGCACCACCAGCTTTGAAAAGATATACGAAGGGATCCGCAGGCATACCATCCGCTCGCGCTGATAGATCAGCCACTCCCCTACCACATCGCGGACCGCATTGTTGCAGCCGAACCAGACTGCGGCCACCACCATCAGGAAATGAATTCCCACGGCGCGCGGAACATTGTCCTGAAAGGCGTCCAGATTGCCCTTTGCATCTTTGAGGTGATTGAAGATGGCCGCGATCAAAAGCGCGAAGATCGGCGCCTGCAGAAACAAGATAGCCGTCTGAGCCTTGTCGCGGAAGCGCACCGTGACATTGCGCTTGGTCAACGTGAACCACTGCATGTAGTCCATCCCCTTGCGCTCATGTTCGGGGGATGCTTTGGGTGTGGCGGAGGGCTGTTTCCCGGAACGATCCTGAATGAACTGCTTGAAGTATCGGCTCGCTCTGTAACGGGCGATCCAGACCTCGGTTGTATTTTGAGGATCGGGGTGATCCTTGTCCTGCTGGATGCCGGTCATCACGACTTCAGGACCGAGATTGGGATCGATGGGAACATCAGTCGCAGCGCCCTTGTTGGCCACAAACTGGATGGCATCCGGATAGGCGCGACCGTAGTAAACCAGCGCTCCCGGCCTTCCGGGGTCTTGCTTGCTTCTCTTCAGATCCTTTGACAACATGAGCAGGTTGTCGAAGAGACGATAGGCTTCGAGACTGGGAGCGTGAATCGTGGTGATGATGGTTTTGCCGCCATCCGCCAGTGTCCTCAGCAGTTGCACCACGTCGGTGGCGTCCGCCGACGATAAACCGGAAGTCGGTTCGTCGAGAAAGAGAACCGGAGTTCCGCAGATCAGCTCCAGCCCGATGTTGACTCGCTTGCGCTGGCCACCGCTCAGGGTCTTGTTTTCTGGCGAGCCTATTCTCTCGTCGAGTTGATCGGTGAGGCCCAGATCGTGAGCCACTTTCTTTACGTTGGCCGCGATCTCGTCCTCACTCAGTGACGTACGCAGACGGGCAGCGTAGGAGAGCGCCTCTCTCACCGTCAGGCGTTCATGGACAATATCGTCCTGGGGAACGTATCCGATCTTCTGGCTGTATTCATCGTAGAATTCATACAGATTCTTGCCGTTATAGAGAACCGCTCCATTCGAAGGCTGAGTATAGCCGTTGAGCGCCTTCAGCAGCGTCGTCTTTCCTGAACCGGAGGTGCCCATAAGCGCCACCAACTCGCCCGCATACACCGTGAACGAGACAGGCGAAAGGATTTGCTTTCCGGCCTTGGCATGGACTGTCAGATTCTGAACTTCTATGGTGTAACCAAAGTCATGCCGCTTCGCCAGTTCTCCGCTTTGCAGCAGTTGGAACCGGAAACTGCCCAGCCCGATCTGCTGGCCGGGTTCCACGCGAGTCACGGCGCCGATGCGTTTGCCTTCGACAAATGTGCCGTTGCGAGACTTCAGATCCTCGACAAACAAGCCGCTCTGTGTCCGAGTGATTTTCGCGTGATGCCACGAAATCATTGGAAAATCCAGAGGATGATCGCACTGGGGATCGCGGCCGATCACCATCGATTCGCCCTTGAGCGTCACCCGCTGGAAGTTTGCTTCGCCGATCATGGTGGGCGCTGCATTGGAAAACTTCGACAACAGATCCGATCCCGATAGTTTGTATGAGCCGAGGAAGACTTCGTCTTTAGGGCTGAGCGGCACAGGCTGGGTGATGCGGCTATTCAAGTTGTTGATTGAGGTGCCGTTGAGGGAATTCGTATCCTCAATGTAATACTGCCCATCCCGCATTTGCACACGCGCGTGATGACTGGAGACGATAGCCAGGTCGATAACTACGTCGTTATCTTCTGCGCGGCCTACAGTGACGACCTTGTGGGGAGCGCTGTTGGAAGCAAACGGGGATCGGTGAGCACCTGCTTCTCTAATCCTGTCCCACGGAAACGGCACGCTGGTGGCGAGGGTGATCGTCTGTACCTGCGTCACCCTGACTTCCTCAAATGGTGTCAGCCGAACACCATCCACCCAAGTACCGTTTCTGGAATTCAAGTCGATAAGTATAAGACCGCTCTCTGTCTGCGAAAGCCGGCAGTGCATGCCCGATACAACAGGGTTAGAAATGATGAGATCGCAGGTACTATTGCCGCCTATCAACCAGGACGACCGCGCTTCCGGAGAAACCGTAGGCATAAGGGCTCACTATTTCAAGAATCAACCAAATGAATTCGATTGTCTGGATGTACAGGCTCTATTCTAGAAGACAATTGTTCACTGCGGGAAAAAATGCGTGTCGATGGAATGCGCCTCGAACGATCAGGTGCGCAGAGTCGACAGCAAATCTCGCTTTTATCAATGTGGGTCCATTCGGCCGGCAGCAGCAAGGGCCGTCGTTCAATGCATTCGCATGTTCGATCAGGAAAGCGAGTCGTCGATGAAGCAGTTATCCCGCCGAGCATTAACGCGCCGTGAATTCTTTTGGGCGTCCGCTGCCACGATCTCAGCCATGACCATTTCAGGAGCGCCGCTGGCCATGCGGCTTGCAGCCGAAGAGCCGCACCCGATCAGAATGCCTTTCAACGATCTGACCGACGAAGATGAGGTTGCACTCGGAGACATTATCGCGGCCGACCTTGAAAAAGAAATACAGATCGTGAAGAACCAGCTCATTGACGCGTATTTGGGCAATATCGTCGACAAGCTGGCCAAAGCTTCCCAGCGGCCGAACCTGCCCTATCGGTGCAAACTGGTCAATAGCGACGAGATCAACGCGTATTCCATCGCCGGTGGCCGTATCTATCTCAATCGCGCACTGGTGGCGTTTGTTACCAGTGAAGACCAGTTGGTGGCGACCCTGTCCCACGAGATAGGACACGTGGTGGCCCGTCACTCCGCGAACCAGATCATGCTGACCTTCAAGGCGCGCCACGCCTATGAACTCGTCAAGAACCACATTCCGCAACACAGCAAGATGATTGACGAGGTGATTGAGAAGCTGGGCGGCGCTGTGGCAATGTTGGCCATGCTTCAATATAGCCGCGAAAACGAACTGGAAGCCGACAAGCTGGGTTTCTACGAGATGCTGCGTGCGGGGTATCAGCCCTCCGGTTTCCTGAGGCTGTTTCAGATGCTTGATGTTCTGGAAAAGCAATCCGATAATCACCCTGTGCCTCTACTCCGGGATCATCCTCCAGCCGCGGACCGTGCGAGGGCAATCAAGCGGGAGTTGGCGGTGGTCAATGTCCCGAATAGTGCAACCACTGATAGCCTCTCTTTTCATGCCTTTCGTCTTGCCATGAATCTACTTCCGGCACCGCCGAAACCCGAAAGCGATCATCCATAATGAGCACGCAGTTGCACAAACACGAGAAGAGCCGGAGTTTCACGCATCCGATGGTTGGCCGGCTGATCATCGAAGAAGTCCGCGGCCGCTCCATAGGTTCCGGCTTTGGTTTGGCCGTCTTCTGCCTCTGGATGACGGCGATGCCTGCGTGCGCCCAGCTTCACGTCGGGCCGGTCTACACGAATACCGATCGAAACAGCGATGTGGCTTTTCCGCGCATCGGGGTGGTTATAGCAAGCTCCTCGCCGCAACAAGCCGCGCCCAAGCCCGGCGACCTCACTTTGATCGAGGATGGGTTGGAGGGCGGCCATGCCACGGCGGTGCGCAGCTTCGAGAGCACCGGTTACCCTCTGGCCGCGGCGGTAGGTATCGACGTCAGCGGAAGCATGGCGGGCCAGCCGCTTAAGATTGTCCGTGACTCGCTCGCCAAGTTTGTCTCCGACGCGCGTGCGGAGGACAAGGTGGGCGTGGTCACTATCGCGGATGACGCGACGTGGGATGTCCCCTTCGACGCGGACCGCCAAACGCTGAAGCTCCGCCTGCAGAACATTCATAGCCGGGGGAAGCTGACGCGGCTCTATGACGGGCTGCTCGCCGCGCTGGGCGGATTCGCACCGTCGCTGCCCGCCCGACGTGAGTTGACGGTCATCTCCGATGGCCACGACGAGGGCTCGCGCGCTCGTCTGCAGGATGTGATCGAGATGGCTCGCGGGCGCGGCATTACCGTCGATACTATCGGGCTCACGCGTTCCTCTCCAGCCTATCTTCAATGTTTAATGACCCTCGCTACGCAGACGGGCGGGACGTTTCGCCAGGTACACAGCGACCGCGAACTGCAGTCCTTGATTGAAAACGGCCTTGCCAACCTGAAGGCCTCGCCTGTCGCCACGTTTGAAGTGCAGCACATTCGTCCCGACGGCAAATCCCACCATGTCGCCGTCCGCTTGAAGAACGCCACCGGCCCAGTGGCCAAAACCGTCTTTCAGGCTCCGGAGCACGCCGCCAATCCGCTTCGCTATTTCGTCGATCACCTGCCGCGCTGGGCCTACGCTCTGCTGGCATTGGTCTGCGTTGCGCTCATCGTGCTGGTCTTGCTGGTCTTCAGACGGCGCGGCAAACGGCCCATACCGTTGGAGAATATGGGCTATGATATGGTGGCACCGTCTTTAGCCGCTCAAATGGAAACACCGAGCAGCGGCGCGGAGACGGTCTCTAGGGAATCGGGTTTCGGTCCTCCTGGAGTTTCTGCACCAAATCAAATCTCTCAGCCGACTCCGTATCAATCGCCAGCGGCCAAGTCTCCTGTGCAGAGCAAGGCAAGAATGACCCGCGTCGCAGGCGTCTTCCTGACGCCCGGCGAGACGGTCGCGCGGCTTGAAGTCCTCACCGGCGCATTGGCCGGCAGATTTTTCGATGTGACGCACATGGATTATTGGATTGGCGCCGCGGAGACCAACGATCTTGTGATTCCCGAGGACGCAACCATCTCATCGCGGCATGCGTATCTCCATTTCGAGGATCCGATCCTGGTCCTTACTGATAATCAATCGACCAATGGCACCAGGGTGAATGGAGAACTGCTGCGTGGCGTCCGCTGCCCACTGCGCCCTGACGATCAGATCCAGATTGGCCGAACGCTGTTCCGTGTAGTTTCGGTGGCCCAAGGGACTTAGATTTGTCCAGAAACGGCCGACCTCTTCGCGAGTATTGGGGGCCATCGAAAGGGAGTGAACTATGACCACGAAGCAGACGGATCTGGCTCTCGGAGTCGGGGTACGCACAGAACAAGGCCGTCGTGAAGACAACCAGGACAAGATGACAGCGTTCTCCACGCCCATGGGCATGTTTTACGTTGTCGCCGACGGCATGGGGGGGCATCGCGGCGGAGCGGAAGCGTCGCGCCGAGTAATCGAGGGCTATCAGAAGCATCTCAATGACCTTCACACCACCGCGGACCCGGCCGACATTCTGCAACACGCCACCATCCTGACCAATGCGGAGATTTTCGCCGAAAGCGCTTCCGGCGATCCCTCCGTATCGGGAATGGGTTCCACCGTCGTGATGGCGCTGTTGAAGTCCTCCGCCGCCGGCATGGAGATGATGACCGCGCATATCGGCGACAGTCGCGGCTATCTGCAACGCGACGGCACACTTCGCCGCCTCACCCGCGATCACTCCGCGGTGCAGCGCATGGTGGACGAACAGCTGATCACCCCGGAGATGGCGCGTACTCATCCTGACCTCAACATACTGACGCGTGCCATCGGAAAACAGCCGGAGGTCGCGATCGAAGTGAGCGAGCGAATGGAGTTGTATCCCGGCGATACCATTCTGCTCTGCACGGATGGTTTGTGGGGCCCTCTCACCGACGACCAGATATCGCGGGAACTGAGCATTGTCCGCACTGCCCAGGAAACCGCAGAAGCGCTTGTGCAACTCGCGCTCGATGAAGGAAGCGACGACAACATTACTCTGCAGGTTCTGAGGCTTGAAAGCCGTAGCGGCGTGCCGCAGGCGCATCCGTCCCTGGGAACATCCGTTGGCGGTTCTGCGCCTCTCTCCCACAATCGTTCCACAGAGCCAGGTCCGGCATTCACTCAAGCATTTCGTTCGGCATCGCTGCTGGCTCCAGCCCTGGCGCACTCCGCGTTTAAGAAGAGACCTCTCTTAAGCTATCTCGTCGCAGCCGGTCTCTGCCTCTGCCTAGCAGGCGCCGCGTGGTTCTCAATCAAGCACTTTCGCGCTCAATCGCCGGTCAAACAGAAAGACAGATCTGCGGATACGCAATTTACTTGCGCCGCCAAAGAGGAGATGACCCAATCGGGTACGTGCAAGCCGGTGAGCGTCGCCGACAGTGCGGCCCAAGCTGCCCGCAAGGATGGAAAAGCGGCGGGTTCGGCTCATGGCTCCGAAGGAAAGGGTGCCACAGCAAGTAAAGGCGAATCGTCAAAGAACAAAGCACAAGCATCGAATGATGGCGCCAAGGCGCGGAGCGCCCGGACCAGAATTGATGCTCCTTCGCCCGAACCGGCAAAACCTCCGGCCGGCGATTCTGCGCCACAGCCGAAGCCGGAAACGGTGAACCCTTCCGCCGCTTCGCCGATATAGAAGTGTGGGGGATATTCGGAGCGCCAGACGCGGGCCTCGTAACCGGTTTTGGCGTGCGGGCGAACTCTCACGACGGAACGCGGTGGGATGACCGGTGCTCTGCGAAGCGCAACCATCGAATCTCGGAGTTTTGATTTTCTGTAAAGGATGAATCCAATGAAGACATGCCCTCAGTGCTACAAGGGAGATAATCCAGACGACGTGACAGCGTGCGTGCAATGCGGCTTCGCATTTGATCGCACCGCGGATCTTTTTCACCGTCCTTGCCCGAGCGGTAAGCATCAGATGGATCCCACTTGGTCAGAGTGCGCTTTCTGCAAGGCGGAAGGAGTCGGATCGGAATCCTTTGCCAGAAAAGAGACCGTGAGTGAAAGCGCTCCCTCCGCAGGGAGCGCCAAGCCAGAGGTCGGCTCGCCGGGCCGCCACGGGACGGCATTCGATGCTGCTGCCGCTGGTGCAGGATCGGCGCAGCGCGGCGCACCCGCAACCGCCCGGCCGCAACCAGCTAGTCGCGAAACCAGGCTTGACCCGCATGCTGACGATCTGTATGTCCGGCCCGGCCCAGTGGCAAATGCAGGCTCTGGCCGCTCGGTTGCACCGCATGGAGGTGAACAGTCGAACGGCAGAAAGACGAGCTTTGGCTCTCTCCCTGGCAGTGCCGCCATAGCGGCAGGAGACAAGCGCCGCATCGTCGGCGTTCTCATCACCTACACATGGAAACCGGAAGGACAGGTCTTTGAAGTGCGTGAAGGCCGCAATCGCATCGGCCGCGACCCTGGGCAGTGCGACATTGTGATCGAGCAGGACGACACTCTCTCGGCGGAAAACAGCTCCATTGCGTATCGCACCAAGTTTGTCATCAGTGACAAGGACAGCATGAGCGGAACCTATGTCGACGACGTTCCTGTTGAGGAAGCATCATTCCCGCTGCAGAATTACGCCAAGATCCGCGCTGGCTCAACCACCTTCACCTTCATAGCCGTCGATCCGACGAAAGCCGCTGTTTAGGGCATCGGCAAGGAATTGTCGCATGGATAGGGTGAAAGAACACTCTTGGAGAGATTACTTCGAAGGCTGCTCCTTCGATGCTGAGCAAGCATAAAACCACGCGCAGTCTGGATTTATTGTTCCGGCATGAAAGCACCATGAATTCATCTCATGCCGGATCAATAATGGGTTTCCGATTCGGCATAACAATAAATCTGGTAAGCCCGAAGAAACACGGCCAGGGGCACATTGAACGAACCATCCGGCTTCGGGCGGCGGCCCCAGGGGTTGCGCAAACGCACGGTTCCGGCAACGTCGTCGTAGTCCAGCACCGAGTAAGCGTGGTTGGCAACCCACCAATCGGTGGAGTTATCCTTGAACTCCGCGCCAGGCGATGCGGTCCACGTGATAGCCACCATGATCAGCTTCCCCGAATGTAACTCGCGTAGTTGCTCGGGAAGAAGCTTATCTGTGGCTACCATTCCGGTTCTGCCACGGCCCACGAACGCTTGCATCACCCTTTCCGGAATTCCTCCCTGTCCGACTCCCTTGTAATCGCCAAAGACCTCGCCATTTTGTTGCACCGTCAACGCCAATGCATCGAAAAATCCGCTTTCGTCCAAGAAGCCTTCGAGCGTCGCAGCTTCCAGGTTTGACACTCCCAAGGTCTTCAATTGAACCGCCAACGTTCTTTTCAGCGCGGCCTTGTCCAGAACTCCGTCCTGCTGAATCACCGTGCGAATGGCGCGATCATAAGCCACCAGCAGCGGCCCGGATTGTTCCACCCACGACAATGCCATCGGCTTGGCCAGTGCGGGAATGAGGCGCGATTGCTGGATGGAATTCTCCAGGCTCAGGCGCACCGTACGTTGCGCATAGGCTCGCATCAGCACCAGTACCCATCCGCCTTCCGAGTTGTCGTAGCCGTGTGCTCGTCCGTACGCCACATCTTCGGGGAACACGCGCTCTGCCGGGCCATCGAAAAAACGCACCCGATAGCTTCCGTCGGGGAGCTGGCTAATTGCGTTGCGCAGCGTCTCCGGTACGGTACGGGCCAACGATGCGATCGATGCGTGAAAGTAGCAACTGCCGAGCACTCCTTGGCGTACTGCTCGGGGACTAACTCCGTCTGCCCCGAAGAGCGTATCGCTCGTCTGCGCTGCTACCGGGGCCAGGCCAAGAACGATGGCCAAGGCTGCAGCGATACAACTCCATGTTCTGGCAAACCGTTTCGTGCATATGGCGAGCATCTCTGGTTCTACCTTCCTTTGCTGACTCTCAGGCTCCGAATGTGTGTTGAATGACGGATAGGTATCCAACCATTGTACTGAACCTCAGGCCCTCGTCGGCGATGAACTTGTCGAGAACAGTTCCGAAGGTTGGCGACAGCTGCGCAATGTAAGCCTCACTGCCAATAATCTTCAGCAGCAAAGCCTGCAAGGCGCTGCGAGCGGCTGTTCCGGTTTGCTATTGCAAAAAGGACAACCCCCGGCTATGCCGTGGTCGCAGTAGAAGTATGACAGTTCTAAGAGTATGCCGTTCCGCATTTCTGCAAGAATAGCCATAGGCGTTCGGATCAAAAAGTTCCGGCTGGAGAGCGGCAGATGAAATACTCTGCTACTCTCCAGCCGGTCGAACGTTGATACAGATACTTACAGCACTGTAACAGTGACTTTTGTCGATGTCGCTATCTTCGAGTTTGTGCTATCTGTCCCGGTTATGGTGAAGGTATAAGTGCCTGAAGTTGTTCCAGGTACAATTGTCGAGGTGGTCGAGCTCTTGCTGCTGCCTCCTCCGCAGCCGATCGCACCAGCCACGACAACCATCGCAAGAACGACCAGCATCGACATCCAGCGGCGGCGGCGTGCTGGAATGCCGAACATCAACAGAACAGCAAGAGCCGTTCCTCCGCCACCAAGCCAAGGCAGTTTCAGGCCCGAAGGCGTTGTCAGGGCGCTGGTTGTCGAGGCGGTAGTCTTTACGGTCAAGGCCGTGGTAGCGCTTCCGCCAGACGTGATGGTGACACTTGCCGGACTGAGGCTGCAGGTTGGTGCGTTCTGCGCTCCAGTGGGAGAAGCGGTGAGAGCGCAGGCCAGATTGAGAGTGCCGGAGTAGGTGCTGCCTGCGGTAACCGTTGCTGTCGCCGTTGTACTGGATCCCGCCGCAACCGATGGCGGAGCTGGCGAGGCGATCGCAACTGCGGAAACGGTCACCGTCGTCGTTCCATTCGCGGCGCTGTATACACCATCTCCGTCATAAGTGGCTGTCAGCGTATTGGAACCGGTACTCAGAGTCCCGGCCGCAATCTTGAAGCTGGTCGAACCGCTGCTCAACGATTGCGTCGCGATGTACACGCTGCCGCTCGCCAAGGTGACCGATCCGGTGGGAGCCGCCGCGCCGCTGGCGCCGCCGGCCAACACCGTCACCGTTTCGCTCTGCTGATCGGTGATGGTTTCTGCAGAAGGAGTTACTGTGACCGTAGGTGTGAGTGGTGTGGACGCCGGCGCTGTTACCGTGACGGTTACACCGGTAATAGAAGTTGCCGCGTAGCTTGTGTCGCCTGAATACTGCGCGGTGTAGATGTGGCTTCCGGCTGTCAATCCGCTGATCGTGTACATTGCTGTTCCATCGAGCAGATCCGCGGAGCCTAGCACTTTGGTTCCTTCAAGAAAGTTCACCGTTTCGCTCGGCGTCGGCGATCCGGTCACTGTTGGAGCTACAGTTGCGGTGAGAGTTACATCGTCGCCTGTGGTCACGGAGGTTGCCGAAGCCGACAGACTGGTGGTGAGAGATGCTTGGTTCAGGAGCACGGCGAGGTACTCGCCTTCGCCACCGTCGAAGGTGGCAATGCTATTGGCCGCTCCCTGCACGGTCGCAAACATGAGATGATTCGGACGCTCGCCGGCGCCGAATTGCTGGCTCGCGGCGAAGGTGCCATCCCCATTGCCCAGGGCCAGGAAAACATCATTGCTTTCACCGGTCGCAATCAAGTCGAGATTGCCGTCCCCGTTGACGTCAGCTACATAGATATCCCCGTCATGGGGCAATTGCGAATCGTTGCCATCGTGAAGGAAGCTGTTGAGATTCATGTCCGCAATCTTCCCAATTTGGCTGAAGTTCCCTTTGCCGTCATTGGCTAAAATCGCGATGTATGGTGTCCCACTCTGGTCGTATAGTCCGGCGGCAATATCGACGGCGCCGTCGCGGTTCCAATCGCCCAGCGTGATCGGGCTTGAACTGCCCGTCAGCGTGGAAACTGGATTGGCTTGTCCAAAAGTTCCGTCTCCTGCTCCGGGGAACCATTCGATGGTTTGGTCGAACGAGACGGCCATATCCGGCTTTCCATCGCCATTCAGGTCGCCGATCGCAATGTGAACCGAGTCCCAGGCATTCGTTACCTGCAGCGGAACGTTGGTGACAGGCGTTACCAGGTTGCCGGTTCCGTCTCCCAGGTAGATTGCGATACCGCTGCCGGAGCTCAGCACCACATCCGGTTTTCCGTCGCCATTTACGTCGGCAATCGGATTGTGGTCAAATGTCGTGCCGGCCACCAGTTTCTGAGGGAATGTAAAGGTCCCATCCCCGTTATTCAGGGCGATCCCCACTTGATCGTCCGTGGGGTTGGGTCCCCCCTGGCTGCTCGTCGAATCGCTGTAGACCTCAAGCAGCAGATCCTGCTTGCCATCTCCGTTGAAATCCGCTGTGCCGACAACATCGACAAAGGAATCCGCGCTCGGAATGGTCAGAATGTTCGATGCCAGTGTGTAGCCACCCTTGCCGTCATCCAGAAAGGCGCTAAGAGTCGTAGAATTCGTCTGCGTGCTGGTGGTGCTCGAGTAGGAGTAAGTTTCCTGGGAAAATGCAAAATCCGTTCGTCCGTCGCCATTCACGTCGATCGGGATCATGCTTGAGATTGTCGTATTGCCCGAACTTGACGGCGATGTATCATTCGAAGTGGTCGGCGGATACAGCCCCTTCGCATCTCGAACCGTCCCGTCACCCTGTCCGATCAGAACTTGCACGTCGTCGTCTTCATTGAGCATCAGGATGTCAGTTTTGCCGTCGCCATTCCAATCGGCGGTGGCGACCTGGTCCGTCTCGGCCGTGGGATAGAAGACCGGCGTTCCGAGTGTACCGTCGCTTCCCGTGTTGAGCATTATCCCAATGGAATTATCCGAGACAATGATCAGATCCGGCCTGCCGGAGCCTTTCATGTTTGCCGTGAAAAGTTCCCAGCCGTAGAGGTTGGACGGAAGAGAAACGGCAGCGGTGGCTGTTCCAAATGTACCGTCTCCGTTTCCGGGAAGCGCTCTCACCGCTCCGGAATCGTTCGTGTAGACCAGGCCCGGATGTCCACTGCCCGAATAATCCAGCAGTACCATCGCTTCGATGTACTCACTCTCAGATCCTATCGGGAGTGAAGTCGACCCACCTAGGGTGAAGGTCCCGTCCCCGGCCCCGGACATGGTTAGGATTCCGCTTTCCGTGACTGTAGAAGTGCCGGAACTGGTATTAGTGGAATAGCCGACATAATCCAGAACCAGGTCCTGCTTTCCGTCCCCGTTTACATCTCCGGCCAGATACTCATCAAATCTAGAGGTATAGTTCGTGGCGTTGGGCATGGGAGTTTGAATCTGTGTGGTCTTGGCGGCCTGGAGGCTTCCCTGCCCGTTGGAGAGAAACGTCTGCGCCAGCAGAGTTTCCTGAGTTGCCTGCGATGTGCCGGATGCGTTGGTCGCCTGAACGTCTTGCAGCACCACGACATCCTGCTTGCCGTCTCCATTGAAGTCACCCACCAGCAGATTCGGGTAGCTTGTTGATTCCGCGAGTGAGATTGTGACGGGTGTTCCAAAAGTTCCATCCCCATTGCTGGGGAAGAGGGCGAGTGAGTACGACGAGGTGGTGGTTGTGCTTCCACTGGTTGTAGACCATTTCGGGCAGACCAGCGAGGATTTGCCATTCCCGCCCAGGTCAGCCGAAACGCACCAGCTGATTCCCGTAGCTTGGTATGTCCCCAGAGCGGTAGTGGCTACTGTGTATCCCCCTTTGCCGTCGTTCAAAAACACCTGGATCTGTTCCAGTTGCTGTGATTGGCTATTCACTGTCGAGTTGGTGCTCGATATGGTGACGATATCCGGTTTGCCATCACCGTTCATATCGGTTACCGCCAGCACGTCATACCAGCCGTTGGAAATCACCGGCAGAGATATAATCTCGCTGGTCCTGAACCCGGCGAAGACTGGCGAAGACACCGTGCTGCTCGCCCCCATGGGACGAACGGCATGGCGCTCCTGGACAGAAGCTCTCTGCTTTCCCTGCACACTCTGCTTGGGTTGTACCTGTCCAATCAAAGGCTGAAAGGCTTCTTTCTGGCGGCCTGCCAGCCAGAGCTGGCCCCCTGGCCCGGGATGCACGATTCGGTTGTGCGCCTTGTACGCGTGTGATTCCCTGGCCGCTGCGGCCGAAGAGAACGATAGCAAGACGATGGCGAGAGCAAATATGAGATGAACTGCTGGATGAATTCGCATCAAAGAGCAGGTTCTGGGTCCGTAGTTCGGCATTTTTCCGTACTCCCTTTCAGTTTGTATAGCGTTTGTACCGCGTGAACATGTTCGGGTCTTTTGAAAAAGAAAACGAACGCGCACAATGTCTCGTGCACCCCTTCCTTATTCTGTTTATCGCTCGACCTCTAGTCATTCACTAGTCATTCACTCGCTTTGATCACGGTTCTCAGTCCCTGAACGGATCAGTTCGGAGCCACCGCGCGCGTTCAACTCCTGCTATGCGGCCACGACATTCCATTCCTACCCCCAAAGCCGTCTCACTATTTTGAAGATGTGTCGATCATGCTCGTATCCGATATCGACCGTCCTAACGTCTTCCTCAAGGATTCTCAAGACGCACAAGTGGTTTTGAATGAATAGATTGGAAAAGTAGCCACTTGGGGACGGATATACTGCGTCCCTGCAGTGTGATTTTCCTCACACTGCAGCCGTGTGGCCAGAAAAGGTGGACGGAGGAGTCGGCGCAGCCACAGAATCATATGTCACTTCCGTTTACTGTGTGTTGTTGGTTGGTTTTACGGGTCGCGCGCTGTGCGCCCATTCTTTGATGTCCAGTGGCCCGGAAATTTGAAATCAGACGTTTTTATCGGCCAGGACGCGGCATTCGTTCTGCCACTCAAGCGGGTACGTGGTGACGAGTTCCCTGAGTTGTTCAATGACCTCAAGGACTTCATCGGAAATCTCTTTCACATCCAGGCGGGCGCCAACGCCTTCTGAAACAGACACAGGGCGCGTAACCAATTGGATACCGTGCTTCATACGGAGGATTGGAGCCTTCGGCGGCTTTGAATCGCTCATCTCCCGATGGAGGGCATAACCGCAATCCTCCGCCAGGCACGCGCTGGCGTCCTCTGTCCTCTTCGGCGTCAACTCCACGACTTTTCCACTTTCCACGATGAACCTCGCGATCTTGTCGTCTCGACGGGTTCTGAACCGGAGCGACAGGCCGTGCAAACCCCTATCGATCCCCAGTTGAACCTCTCGGTAAGCGCATTGAAATGCATCTCGCCGTCGAGCTATTCGGATATTGCTCGATGCGGAAGCAATCCGTCCTCATTGCCAGCTAAAGGTTTCTCATGGTCCTCGGGAGGCGGTGAAAAACAGGCGCAGCCGCGCTTTCCCAATTTACTGAGAGCACGCGGGATCTTCGCAATGGCTTGGCCGGGATGCCTTTTCCACAAAAATTCTTGCACTCCCATCTTTTTCGTGTGTTACTGTAAGTAACATTATGACGAGTAACACTACAGTGGGTCACGATCCGGCGGAGTTGGGGGAACTGGAACGCAGCATTCTGATGATTGTGTGGCGGATGGGGGCGGTAACCGCCGAGCAGGTGAGGGAAGAGCTGGGCCGGCCGCTCAAGGATTCGACCATCCGGACCGTTCTGCGGCGCCTGGAAGAAAAGGGCTACCTGGCGCACGAGGTGGAGAACCGCACCTTCCTTTACCGGCCGGCCCAGTCGCGGCAACGTGTGGCGGGCCGGGCCGTCAAGCGCATCGTGGACTGGTTCTGCGACGGCTCGGTTGAGGCGCTGCTGGTAGGCCTGGTGGACTCCAAGGTCCTGGACCGCGCCGAGTTGCAGCGGCTGGCCGAACGCATCGCCGTGGCGCAAAAGAGCGCCGGGACTCAGAAGATGGAGGAGAAGCCATGATTCCAGTATTGGTGGAAGCCGCTTTGCGGGCGCTGCTGGTGGCCTTGGCGGTTTGGGCAGGACTGCGCGTCCTGCGGGTGAGCAATGTGCTGGCTCAGAAGGCAGTATGGGGCTTGGTGCTGGCGGCGGCTGTGGCGATGCCGCTGGCGATGCGCTGGCAATGGCTTCCGGCCGGCGCCGCAGTGGTAGTTCCTGCGCATCCATGGGAGCAAGCGATAGGGCTCTTCCGGCCCGCGGCGAAGACGCCTGTGCCGTCTTCCGACGCGACCGGTTACAAAGCGCAGGAGTCCTTCTCCGCGGCGAACCAAAATGTCCCTGGAGCGCTGAGCCGCTTCCCCGCGCCGTCCATCTCCGGCTCCAACTCTGGCGCTGCAGGGAATTCCACGCCGGCGCCTGCACCCGTGGCGCACCGGAGTTTTCTGCGGCCGGCGATGCTTAGTTGGCTGCTTTATGCGGCGGTCTGCACGGGCCTGCTGTTGCGCTTGCTTTATGGGCTGGATGCGGCCGCCCGGCTGTGGACGGCAGCGCAGCCGGTCTCACCCGACTCTCTGCCCGGCCCGGCATCGAGACTGGCCGAAGGACTCAGCCTGCGCACCAGCTGTGCCGTCGCTTCGCCGGTCACCATCGGCTCGGGCGTGCTCCTGCCTGCCGAATATCTCGAATGGGACGCAGTAAAGCTGCGCATCGTGCTGGCTCACGAGCGGTCGCATGTGCGCCAGGGCGACTTCTATCTGCAAACGCTTGCGGGGCTCTACGCCATCGTCTTCTGGTTCAGCCCGCTGGGCTGGTGGCTCAAGCGCAAGCTCTCCGATCTGGGCGAGACGATCAGTGATCGCGCCGGTTTGCGCGAGGCTGTCAACGGTTCCTCCTATGCCCAGATCCTGCTCGAATTCGCGGCCGCGCCGCGCCTAACCATTGAAGGAGTTGCCATGGCTCGCCGCAATAATCTCTCCGTACGCATTGAACGGCTGCTGAACGATTCGATCTTCCACCAGGCATTTGTTGGCGGCCGACGCCGCGCCCTGGCGGCCGTGCTGCTGGTTCCCGCGGCTCTCTTCGCGGCTACGGCTCTGATCCGCGTGGAAGCAGCAGGACAAGCGCAGCAACCTGCGCCCGCAACCGGGCAGTCCCATCCCGAGCAGGCGGTCGATGCTGCAGCAGCCGAACCGCAAGCCCCAGCCGAAGCGGAAGCAGCCGAGAGCGCGACTGCTCCCGAGCCGGCCGATGAACCCAGCGACACGATGGACGTAGGCAGCGGCCAGACGGCAACCATCACCGACACCCAGACCAACACCAATGTGAAGGTCAACGGACACAGCGTGGAGAGCAACGGCTTCGCTTACCACTTCTCTTCAAACGGAGACTCGTACGCGGTGGTGAACGGCGCGGGAAGCCAGACCATCTTTTCCGGTGCCTGGGATGGAGGCACAAAGGAGCAGATCGAGAAAGCGCGCAAGCTCTCCCACGGCAAGTTCCTGTGGTTCACGCGCAGCGGCAAGTCCTACTTCATCGACGACCCGGTGACCGTGGCGCAGATCGAGTCCATGTACAAACCCATGGAAGCTCTCGGCCGCGCGCAGGAAGAGTTGGGCCGCCAGCAAAGGGACCTGGGCAAACAGCAGCGGGAATTGGGCAGCCAGATGGAGAAGCTCCGGATCCCGACGCGGGAGGACTCCAAGCAGATCGAAGAGCTGAAGGCGAAAATGGCCACGTTAAAGAGCCAGATGAACAAGAATGCGTCTCCGGAGGAACTTGCCGAACTGGGAGGCAAGATGGGCGAGTTGGGAGGCAGACTGGGTGAGATCCAGGGCGAGATGGGTGCCCGGCAAGGTGAATTGGGCGGGAAGATGGGCGAGTTGGGCGCGCTGCAAGGCAAGCTCGGCGAGCAGCAAGGCAGGTTAGGCGCCGAGCAGGGACGGATCGCCCAGGAAGCCCTCCGCAAGGTGAAGTCCATCGCGGACCAGAGCCTGCGCGACGGCAAAGCGCGGCCAGTCGAGTAGGACAGACACGGGGGAAATGAAAAACCACCGCTGGTTGGCGGTGGTTTTCATTTTCCCGTTGGCGAATTGTTTTCTACCGGCAGTTAGAGACCCGCCTCGGGCAACTTGACGAGCCTGGCTTCGAGCAGCGCTTCAATGGTTTTGAGAGCATCAAGGACCGTGTCGGGGACCGGGGCGTCGACCTGGACCACTGCCAGAGCATGAACAGGTTTGGCGCCGGAGCGGTCGCGGCCGAGGGCGAAGTTGGCGATGTTGACGCCCTGCTCGCCGAGGATGGAACCGATGCGGCCGATGACGCCGGGGACATCGAGGTTGCGGCAGACCAGCAGGTTGCCTTCGAGCGGGGTCTCGATGTCGATGCCGTCGAACTCCAGCAAGCGGGGCTGCTCTCCGCGGATGACGGTGGCGCTGGCCTGGCTTTTGCCGTTGGCGGAGTGCAGTTCGACGGTGAGCACAGTGGCCGCGCCGCCGCGATGATTCTCCTGCTTGTCCTCATGGACGCGGATGCCGCGCTCCTGGGCCACCGCCGTGGCGTTGATGCGATTCACATTCTCAGAGCCCTGGAGCAGGCCCTCGATGGCTGTGTTGCGCACCAGATCGATTTTGGCCTCGGCCAGAATGCCGCCGTAGATGAAGTGAATGGCCTCGATGCCGCCCTTGCCGGCCTGCGCCAGGAAGGAGCCGAGGCGTCCGGCGAGGTCGATGTAGGGGGCGAGTTGCACGTACTCCTCGTGGGTGAGAGAGGGCAGATTTACCGCGTTCTGCACGACGCCGAGTTTGAGGTAGTCGCGCACCTGGCGCGCGATCTGGATGCCGACCGCCTCCTGCGCTTCGGCGGTTGCGCCGGCAATGTGCGGAGTGAGAATGACGTTGTCCAGCGCGGCGTAGGGCGAGTTCTTGGGCGGCTCTTCGGTGAAGACGTCGAGCGCCGCGCCAGCCACCTGGCCGGAGATGAGAGCCTCCACCAAGGCCGCGTCGTTGATGAGCTCGCCGCGCGCACAGTTGACGATGCGCACGCCCTTCTTCATCTTGGCCAGGGTTTTGGCGTTGACGATGCCGGTGGTTTGCGGGGTGAGGCCGACGTGGAGAGTGAGATAGTCGGAACCGGCGACCAGCTCATCGAGCGTGACCAGCTTGATGCCGCTTTCGCGCGCCAACGCGGCCGAGACGAACGGGTCGCTGCCGACAATTTCCAGGCCGAAGCCCTTGGCGCGCTTGGCGACTTCCAGGCCGATGCGGCCCAAGCCGAGAATGCCCAGCGTCTTGCCGCGCAGTTCCATTCCCTGCAGGTTCTTCTTCTCCCAGCGGCCGGCGTGCATGCCGGTGTTGGCGGTGGGCAGCTTGCGGGCCAGGGCCAACATGAGGCCGATGGTCAGCTCGGCGACGGCGACGGCGTTGGCGCCAGGCGTGTTCATGACCACAATGCCGCGGCGGGTGGCGGCTTCGGCGTCGATGTTATCCACGCCGACACCGGCGCGGCCGATGACGCGCAGTTTGGGCGCCTGCTCCATGAGCGCATCGTCCACCTGCACGGCAGAGCGCACGACAAGGGCATCGGCATCGACCAGCGCCGCGGGCAAGCCGTTGGGCAACTGGTCGGAGGTGAGGACTTGCCAACCCGGCTCGGCCGCAAAAACAGCCTGCGTGGCCGGAGAAACTTTTTCTGCAAGAACGATCTTCATGGATTCACCCTTGCCCTTCGGCGCAGCTTCAAACTCTTCAAATCGGATGCCGTGCTTTTCGCAGAGGAGGTCGAACATCCGCACTACCGCGGCGTGCGGCTTGCCCTCGCCGCGTTCGTACTTGGTGAGCGAGTTGGGATGGACGCCCAGGCGCTCGGCCATTTCGTACTGATAGAGATCGAGCTGCCGGCGCGCAATCAGCAGCTTCTCGCCAAAACTGAGTTCAACCATGGAAGCCCTTTCGGCAGGGTTAGCGAGTCAGCAAGTCTGACCGGATGGTTTCGCACCATTGAATCCGAGGTTTCCCAGGTCCCAGAATCGGGACCTGGGAAACCCATCGTTGGTACAGCTTCAGGCTGCCAGAGCCGCTTCTACTTAGCTGCTTCCGCGTAGACCTTTTGCGCCGCGGCGACTGCCTGTCCGTACTCGACCGGCAGCTTGAGGGTGTCCTTGGCGATGTGCTCCATGGCGCCGAGCAGGGCCACCGTGTCCAGATAGTCAAAGAAGCCCAGGTGGGCGACGCGGAAGATTTTGCCCTTCATGGTTCCCTGGCCGTTGGCGATGACCAGGGCGAAGCGCGACTTGAGCGCCTTGACCACATCGCTGGAGTCCATGCCCTCAGGCACAGAAACTGCAGTGGCCGCAGCCGAAGGAGCGGTGGGAGCAAAGAGCGTGAAGCCGAGGGCCACGAGGCCGGCACGGGTTGCGGCGGCGTTGGTGCGTGCATTGTCGACCAGCGCGATGCGGCCCTTTTCGAGATCGCCACCCGCCTGGCCGGCGATGTAGTCGAGGGCCGCGCCGAGACCGGCGACCAGCGCCACAGCCGGAGTGTAGGCGGTTTCGCCCTTGCCCTGGTTCTTGCGCTCCTTGCGGAGGTCGAAGTAAAAGCGGGGATTGCTGGAGCTCTCCATCGCGGCCCAAGCCTTGTCGCTGACGCTCAGATAGGCGAGGCCGGGAGGAATCATGACCGCCTTCTGCGAGCCGCCGATGAGGATGTCGATGCCCCAGCCGTCCACGTCGAAGTGGGTGGTGCCGAGGCCGGTGATGCCGTCGACGACCAGCAGGGCGTTGGGCGCAACTTCAGAGCGAAGCTTGGCGACCGCTTCCACATCGTGGCTGACCGCGGTGGAAGTTTCGGAGGCCTGCATGAAGATGGCCCGATGTTCGGGCTTAAGGGCCTTGCGCACCTCGGCCATCTCGAAGGTCTGCCCATAGGGAGCCTCAACGAGGTCGATCTGACAGCCAAAGGCCTTGGTCAGTTCGGCCCAGCGTTCGCCGAATTTTCCGGCGGAGAGAACCAACACGCGGTCGCCGGGCGAGGTGAGGTTGGAGACCGAAGCCTCCATGGCGCCGGTTCCGGAGCAGGAGAGGAGCAGCACGTCGTTCTTGGTGCCGACAAAGACCTTCAACTGCGCAAGCACCTTCAGGAAGAGGGCGCGGAACTCGGGCGTGCGGTGGTGAATGTCGGCCGCCGCCATGGCAAACTGAGCCGCCGGAAGCAGGGGGGTTGGGCCGGGGGTGAAGAGGCGCGTCTTGCGAATCATAGTTTTCCTCGAGGGTCTGGATTGGTGAAGGGACTGCAGACTGCCAGCCGATCCATGGATCACAGAATACACAATTTTGTGGTTTGTGTGGATTTTTTCTGCAGAAATCTTCATGGCGAAGGGCGAGTGAGGGCTCCAAAGCAAGTCGCGGCAGAAGCGAGTCGCGGCACTTGCACCAGGAACCCCCTCTTGCCCGGAGTCGGTACAATTCTTCACAGCAGCAAATATGGAAGGAAGTCATGAGCGAAGCAGGCGCAATCGAAGTTCAAGTCAACGAGAAGATCATTGTCGCGATGAAGGCCCACGATGGCGAGCGCACGACCACTCTGCGCCTCATCAAGAACGCCCTGAAGAACAAGGCGATCGAAAAGCGGGAGATGCTGACGCCGGCCGAGGAGCAGCAGGCTCTGGCGACGATGGTGAAGCAGCGGCGCGATTCAATCGAGCAATACACCAATGGCAATCGTCCGGAACTGGCAGCAAAGGAAGCTTCGGAGATCGTGGTGATCGAGGAGTTTCTGCCCAAGGCGCTGGATGAAGCCGGGCTGGCCGTAATCGTAAAGGAAGTGCTCGCCGAGCTGGCCGCCGCATCCGGCAAGGCGCTGACGCCGAAAGAGATGGGAACTGCGATCAAGGCTGTGCAGGCGAAGCTGCATGCCGCCGGTCTGCGCGCCGAGGGCCGGGCCGTCAGTGAACTGGTAAAGAAGGGGCTGGCCAGCTAAAACAGTCTCAACACTGCTCCGGGTCGTTTCTCCCCTTCCCCTATCAGGAGGTTCGATGACGGTCAGAAGACTCTGTTCAGGGCTTGCGCTGTTGGTGTTCTTTGTGTGCACCGTTCCCAGGCTGTGGGCGCAGGGACCGCCGTTTCAGACCGACGACCCGGTGCCGGTCGATCTGCACCACTACGAGTTCTACATCTTTAGCGCGGTGGACGGCACGCCTGTGGAACTGGGCCCGACGGGGCCGGCCTTCGAATTCAACTGGGGCGCCTTGCCGAGCCTGCAATTGCACGCCATCTTGCCGCTGGGCGGCGTGGTCCCCTCGAACAACCCTGTCTATCTTCCCGGCGGCACCGGTCCCAGCAACTTTGGGCTGACGGACGCGGAACTGGGCGCGAAGTGGGGGTTCCTGAAACAAACCAGCCGTCGGCCGCAGATCGGCACCTTCCCCATGCTGGAGCTTCCCACGGGAGACTCGACCAAAGGCCTGGGCGTGGGAAGGGTCTGGTACAAACTGCCCTTGTGGATGGAGAAGGACCTGGGCAAATGGACCGCCTGCGGCGGAGCTGGCTACCAAGTGGTGAAGCAGACCGGATTGCGCAGCTTCCCGTACGGCGGATTTCTGCTGAAGAAAGAGTTGAGCGAGCGGCTCGAACTTGCCGGCGAGGTCTTCTCGCATGGGCGGGAGGGGTTCGCGGCGGCGCAGACTGAGTCCTCGACAATGATCGACGCGGGCGGCTACTACCACTTCAAGCGCCAAGGAATGCAACTGCTGTTTGCCTACGGACACTCGGTCGCCGGGCAAACGGAGAACTACGGCTATCTCGGGATCTATTGGACTTGGGGCAGAGACGACAAGAAAGCAGCCGCCTCGAATGCAGGACCGCCAAGCCAGCTGAGCAGGAACGCATTCTGAGAGCAGAGGCGCAATGAGGAGCCGGGGATCGGCGATTCGTTGCGCACCGTTTCCCGGAGCCCTATAATTGGCCAACTTCGCATTGGTCATCCTCCGGGAGAGCTATGTTGCGCGTGGGCGTGATGCTGGACTCGTACGTTTCCAGCGCGTGGATTGCCGGGATCGTCCAGGAGATTCAGGCCAGTGGGTTCGCGCGCATCGAACTGGTCGTGCTGAATGACGCCGGGTCCATGCTGAAGTCGGGGCTTCGCAGCCGGTTGAAATTCGCGCTCTTTCGCCTCTACGAGCAAGCGGATTACCTGTGGAGCAGGACAACTCCCGACGCGCTGGCCAAGACGGATCTTGCTTCACTCCTCGAAGGCGTTCCGTGTCTCTCCGTTCATCCCATGAGCACGGGCTACACCGATCGGATTCCAGCCGAGGAATTGACGGCGATACACGGCCACGAACTCGACGTTCTCTTCCGCTTCGGATTCCGCATTCTGCGTGGCCCTATTCTTGAGGCGGCGCGCTACGGGGCGTGGTCGTTCCATCACGGCGACAATCGGGAGTACCGGGGCGGGCCGGCGCTGTTCTGGGAGATGTACGAAGGCAATCCGGTTTCCGGGACGATGCTGCAGATTCTCACCGAAGAGCTTGGCGGCGGACGGGTGATCTATCGCGGCTATTCCGCCACCCACCAGACATCTCTCTACCGCAACCGCAACCGGAACTACTGGAAGACCGCGGGTTTTGCGATGCGTCGCCTGCGCGATCTGGACCGGCGCGGCTTCGCGTATCTTCAAGGCCCTCCCAGTTATGAGCAGCAGGACACGTATACGCGCGGAATCTTCCACACACCCGGCAACCTGCAAATGGCGCGCTTTCTGGTGCGGCTGGCCAGTCGAAGGCTAAAGATGCAGTTGGAAACGTGGAGGTTCGGCTCCAGACCCCGATGGTTTCTGGGCATTCGAGGGAGGACGGCGAACCACCGCTTCGACGATCCGGCGGAGTACCGGCTGCTGCTGCCGCCCAAAGGCCGCTGCTACGCCGACCCTTTTCTGGTGGAGAAGGACGGGAAGACGCTGCTCTTCTTTGAGAGCCTCAGCTACGCCGAAGGGCGAGGTGTAATCTCGTGTTGCGAACTGGGGCCGGAGGGCGAGCCCGGTAACCCCATCGAGGTGCTGAGGCGGCCGTACCACCTCTCTTATCCCTTCGTCTTTGCGCACGAAGGGCTGATGCACATGATTCCCGAAACCCGGCACAACCGGACCATCGAACTCTACCGGGCCACGAACTTTCCTTTCCGGTGGACCCTGGAGGCGGTTCTCGTCAACCACATTTGCGCAGTGGACACGACGCTGATCAAGGTGGACGGAAAGTTCTGGATCTTTGCCGGCATCTCGAACGGAAAGCACTCGAACTCGGACGAACTCGGCGTTTTCTTCGCCGATGCGCTGACTGGCCCGTGGACGCCGCACCCGACGAACCCGGTGGTCAGCGACGTGCGCCGGTCGCGGCCGGCCGGGGCCCTGTTTTATGACGGAGGACGGCTGGTCCGGCCTTCGCAGGACTGCAGCAAGGCCTATGGGCACGCGATTGTTTTTTCTCAGGTTGTGACGCTGACGGAAACGGAGTACGAGGAGCGGCCGATCGCCCGGATCGATCCCGAATGGACGAAAGGCAACCGTGCCACCCATACTTATTCGCGTACGGAACGGTTCGAGGCGATCGACGGGAACTTCTCCGGGCGGTAGAACAGGGGGATTTGCACTGGCAGCAACGTCGGCTGGCCAGTAGGCAAGAATGCTCAAGATTGACAAAGTTCGTTATTCAATCCAACATCAAAGCAGAGGGCACTTTCTATGAATGTTTCGCTCACTTCTGAACTGGAGGAATTTGTCGCCGGCAAGGTGAAATCCGGACGATACTCCTCGGCCAGCGAGGTGGTTCGCGAAGCGCTGCGGCTGCTTGAAGAGCATGACCGCACCAGGATTGTCGACCCCGTAGCAGCGCGGGAACGGTTGCAACGAAGATCCCGCGAGCGCAGAAAGTCTCTCGCCTGAGATATTCCCTCGTTTCCGCACCAGCGCGCCTCATCTTGAGTTGAGCGATGGGACAGATGGCTTAAAACACTTCCGTGCGAAGCCCGGGCGGCGGAGCAACGTGCTTGAGCAGGCCGAGTTCACCGGCCAGACGCTCCAGGCGGGCGCGGGTAGCCGCCATGGGAGGAACCAGCGGCAAGCGCACATAGTCCGTGCAGCGGCCCATCAGGCTCAGCACGGTCTTGACCGGGCCGGGGTTCGATTCCCAGAAGTTGGCCTCGAAGAGGCGGCTGAATTGGCGCTCGATCTCCCGAGCTTCGGTCCAATTGTCGGCCAGGGCGGCGCGGACCATGCGGCTCACTTCGGCCGGAGCCTCGTTGGCGGCCACGCTGATCAGCCCGTTGGCGCCAACGCCGATGGCGCCGAGGGCCAAGTTGTCGTCGCCGGAGAAGATTTTGAAGCCGCGCGGCAGCAGGTGAACCAACTCATTGATCTGGGGCAGCTTACCGCTGGCTTCCTTGATGGCCTGAATGTTGGGAGCGGCCTCGGCCAGGCGAAGTACCGTCGCGGGCTCCAGATTGACGGCGGTACGGCCGGGCACGTTGTAGAGCACCACGGGAAGCGGGTCCACGGCCTGCGCCAAGGCCAGGAAGTGCTGGAACTGGCCCTCCTGCGAGGGCTTGTTGTAGTAGGGATTGGCGGAGAGCACGGCGTCGACGCCGCGCAACCGCTTGAGCCGGCTGGCGCTGCGCAACAGGGTACGCGTGGAGTTGTGGGTGCACCCGGCCCAGACCGGGACGCGGCCTGCCGCCGCCTCGGCCACGATGCAGACAGCCAACAGCCACTCCTCTTCGTCGAGAGTGGCCGCTTCGCCCGTGGACCCGCAGGCGACCAGAAAGTCCACCCCGGAGTCGATCTGCCAGTTCACCAGCGCCCGGAGCGCCGTTTCATCGATCGACCCGTCGGCCCGAAAGGGCGTAACGATAGCTGTGCCGCAACCTGAAGTTTCCATCACAGGAAAGTGTATAACGAACGGCGGGTGAAGTGTGTTTCCCAGGCCCCAAATCGAGGCCTGGAGGATGGGCATGGGTGGAGCTAGCGCCTGTTCCCGCCGCCTGCATGGCCGCGGCCGTCCCGGAATTCATTACCTCTGAAGTGGTCAATCTTGTCGAAGCGCCGCGACGGCTCGGCTCTCTCGCCGCGCTGCGGCATTGCGCCGTTGTAGCCGTGTTCAGGGTGAAAGCGGTTGTTGACATGGCCACGGAAGTTGTCACGGCCATGGAACCACGGGCCGGCGCCGATAAAGACACCGCCGTTGAACCATTCCGGGCCATAGTAGCCGTACGGAGCGCAGCCATAAGGAACGGCGTCGTAGTAGCCGTAAGGGCACTCGGGCGCAACTCCGATTTCAACATGAATCTGGGCCACTGCCTTCGGAGCGGCTGCCATCGTTAGGCACCCGGCCACAGCCGCCAACACAACAAGCTTGAAACCAATCATGAACTTTCCTCGCTGGTGTGGGGCCATCCTCGAGCACCCCTACGCTGTTCACCGTAGCGGTTTGGATGGCACCAGTCTGAGCAACAAGGACCATGAGCGGGGAGCGGGAAGAAACAAAACAACGAGTCTGTCGGAAGCGCCGCCTATTCCTGGAAGCGAAAAAGTCCTGACAACACAGCAAGTTGGGCCCGCTTCGCGGGATAGCGAGTCGGCGGATTTCGATTTACAACTGGTCGAAGATATCGCGGAAGTCCCAAACTCCCTGCTTGCCGGCGAGCCATTCGGCGGCGCGAACCGCGCCCAGCGCGAAGCCGCGGCGGCTGCGCGCGTCGTGACGGAGTTGGAGAGTGTCGTAGTCGCTGACCGCAGTCACGACGTGCTCGCCGTTGGCGTCGCCTACGCGGTGGGAGGCGATGGGAATCTCAATGTCGGGGCGGACCGACTGAATGATCTCCTTGAGCGTGATGGCGGTGCCGGAGGGAGCGTCGAGCTTGGAGGTGTGGTGGGTCTCGTCGATGGAGAAGGCATAGCCTTCCAGACCGGCTAGCTCGGCAGTGAGGCGGAAGAGCTTCTGTACGCCGATGGAGAAGTTCGTGCCGTAGAGAAGCGCTCCACCGTTTTGCGCTTTGGATTTCAGTTCGTCGAGGTGGGCGTACCAGCCCGTGGTGCCTACGACGATGCGGCTGCCGAGAGCCAGTACGGCGCGGATATTTTCGACTGCGGATTCGGGCTTGGTGAAGTCGATGACTGCGTCCACGCCGGCCAGGTTGGGAGCGGTGAGCGCGGAAGCGTGCTGGTTCTCAGTCACATCGAGGGCGCGGACTCCGTGACCTCGCTCGCGGGCGATCTCGGCAACCAGACTGCCGGTTTTTCCCTTGCCCAAAATCAGAAATAGCATGACGACCTCGTGAAGAACGGTTGGGGGGTGTGGTTTCGCCCAGCTTTCAATATAGCGCCAGCGCAACACCCGGTTTGCTGAGTTCTGTCCGGCGGTTATCGGTTCTGCCCAATCCACAACATGCCCCGCGTTCAGGCGCCACTCGTCAAGCTGGAAGCTGCGCTACAAGGCCGCCGCATCCGGGGCGATGCGGAGGGGATGATGGGCTGCGTAACGCTCGAGGTGAAGCTTCAGGCGAGCAGCCAGAGCGGCATCGTTCTCTGCGCTCACGACGGTGAATGCCTGCTGCTCCGTGACAGTGGCCTGAGCGAAATCTCCGGCTTCGGCGTAGGCGGCGGAGTGATCCCCATCCGACATCGCACCGGAGCGTCAAGGAGGTGCGTGCTCTGTCTGGGTCCCCAAAAGCGAGGGACCTGGGAGCAACCAAATTGAAGTGTGGGAGAGTTGGGGCACCCGCGGCCGAGCGATCCAGAGGAGAATCGCCCGCCCGCCGGCTGCAGGGGGTAGAGAAGACTTGGGCTAGCGCACCATGCTCTGGAAGAGCGGCGACTGGAGCAGGCTGGCGAACTCCGAGTCGGAAGTGGCGAAGTGAATGGTAAGTTTTCCGGAATCGGAACCGATGGAGGTGTCCGCCAAGGCGCGCTTCTCGGCGTCGGAACCGCTCATCTTGCGCAACGCCAGCGCCGCGGTGAGCAGCGAAGAGATTGTGGCGGCGGCAAAGCTGTCGCCGGTGGAGATGGTGAGGTTGAACTTGACGCCGTGCTGGAAATCCATGGCGTACCAGGAGGCGACGAGGCGCTTGCGGACTGTCTCGAAGTCGGTAATCGAGCCCGCTTCTCCGAGCACCTGCCGCATCATGGTCTGGGTGCCCTTCTGGTCGAGGATGCTCCAGAGCGGCTCCCAGTCGACCGACTTCATGGCGTCCATCATGTGCACGTTGGTCAGCAGGTTGGGAGCGATCCCGTCGCGGGCGTCGAGAGCCTTTTCCACGGCGCTTTTGGAGCCGAAGACCATGGTGGAGGGATCGACGAAGCAGAGCACCATGCCGGTCTTGGCCATCGGATAGATACGGCTGGTGCGAACCAGCGTAGCCTTCACCTTCTGCTTGCGAAAGTTGGCCATCATCCCCTGGATGTCCAACTGGCCCTGAGCTACGCCGACGGTGTCGAGAATCTCAGAGTTGCTGCTGGTGCGGAAGAGGGCAAAGGCCAACTGCTCCACATCGTGATTGTCGTTCAGGCCGGACTTGCGCAGCGCCTCGTCGAATAGCTTGAGGTCGGGAGGCATGACGCGGTCTTTCAGGTCCATGGCTGCGCTGGAGTTCTGCATGGCGCGGTAGTCGACGACTACCAGTTGCTGCACGTCGTGCGGAATGGTAGTGCGCGCGTCGGTGGACAACTGTGCTGCCGGCGCCGAGACAGCCGCTGCGAGCGCCACAACCGGAATCAAAATACGAAAAAGAGCTTTCAACGAACCCATCCTCTACTGCACGGCTGTTCTTGCGTGCGAAGGACGGGAGCCCATGGACAATTCCTGGACTTTTCCGGCCATCGATGGCCCAAATTGCCGTGCGTATCTCTTGTTATTTTACCTGCCGCGAAAACTAGCGCGGCGGGTCGAGCGTCCGCACCACCGAGGATGCCTCTCCCGGCCAAGCCAGGGGAGCCGCCAAACGGTGCTCCAGAAGCTTGGTTTGCGGATCGAACTCAGACAATTGACGCATCCAGTCGCTTTCGCGCTCACAGGCGGCTTCCGGGAGCAGGCCGACGATCGCGCCAGAGACCGGTGCAACCTTGTGGCGCAAGGCCAGATCCGAGACCTTGCGGAAAACCTGGGAGAGGGGCGTGACCTCAAAGTCGGTGATGTTCATGGTGAGCTGGGCGCGGCCATGGGTCAATAGACCCAGCGCTTTCACGCCCTTGAGGCCGCTGGAAGCAGTGCGTACCTCGCGGGCGATGGCGCGGGCTATGGCCACGTCGGAGGTATCGAAGCAGATGTTGTATTCCACCATGAACTTGCGTGCTCCCACGGCGCAGGCGCCTGCGGTGGGGTGGAGTCCGGGACCGCCAAGGTCGGGGCGGCGGGAGGAATCGTTGCGCACGGCGTCGCGTAAGCCTTCAAACTGGCCGCGACGTATGTCCTCGAGGTTGGCGCGGTCGGGGCGCGCCGCGGCAGCCTCATAAAAGAAGACGGGAACGCCGTAGCGGCGCCAGATTTCCAGTCCCGCCTGGCGGGCCAGCAGGACGCACTGTTCGAGCTTGATGCCGGAGATGGGCACGAAGGGAATCGCGTCGGCCGCGCCAATGCGGGGATGAACCCCCTGCTGACGGGTGAGGTCGAGGAGTTCGACCGCCTTGCCGGCGCCGCGCACGGCGGCTTCCACGATGGCTCCCGGAGCGCCGGCGATGGTGACGACGGAACGGTTGTGATCGGCGTCCATCGACCAGTCGAGCAGGTTCACTCCGGGAACGTGCATCGCGGCCACAATGGCCTGGACGCGACGCAAATCCGTACCCTCGGAGAAATTGGGAACACACTCGACAACCGGCTCGCTCATTGGATTCTCCGATAGGGATCGCGGGAAAGGACCGGCGTTTCCTGAGCGGCTGAAGTCTCTTCCGCGGCTGGTGCTTCAACGGCACAAACGCAGTGCCCTTTCAACGCGCCGCCATCTACGGAGGTTTTCATTCTCACTTCCAGAAGGTGTAGCCCACCTGTACCTGGATGCTCGCGTTGACGCCTGGGTTGCGGTCGCCGAGCGAGGCTGAGGAGATGTGAACGGCGTTGACGCCGAGGTCGATGGAGCGCTTGGGACGGGTGAAGTAGTGGAGGCCCAAGCCGCCCTGGGGCGTGAAGTTCCACACGCTGGTGCCACCGTTGATCGTCCCCGAACTGAGGATGTTCGGCGGAAACTTGTGGGTGGTATAGATGAGCCCGCCGGCGCCCTGGAACCATGGCTGAATGCGGCGCGAACGGCTGAGGAGATTCCAGCGCAGGATCACTGGCGTGAGGCTGACGCCGCGGAAGGTGCCTCCGCCGACCGGCAGTACGCATGTAACGGTTCCCACGCCCGGCTCGATGCAGGTGTAGGTCTGGTCGTGGGGAGCCGGGGTATAGGCCTGCCACAGGGGCATGATGTTGGCGCCCAGTTCGAACTGGCCGGTGAAGACGCCGGCGTGGAGGACGGGGGAAAGGGGCTTGCCCGCCTGGAAACCGGACCAGAAGAACTTATAGGACGAGCGATCGCCGACGCCTGTGCCCCAATTGACAAAAGGTCCGTACTCCCAGCTTCTCGCCTGGCGCACCTGGGCAACGGGACCATCCGCCGCGGGCGAATTGGCGGTTGCGGCGCTGTCAGGCGTCTCGGCGCGGGCAGAGGGACTCTGCGCCGCGGCGGCAAAAGCAAGGGCAAAGACAAGCAGGCCAAATCGAGCGGTTCGTATCAACGTTCTCCCCTTCTCCAAATCGAAATCCCGTGGGGTCTATGCCAACCGGCCACTAGTCCACGTGGGGTGCGGGAAAGCCCGTACCCTCCAATACCCATGGTATGCGATGGCCCAAGAAAAAGGCCGCCACAACCGGGCGGCCTGTTGGGATGCCTGCCGGGAAGGCCGTCAGCCGGCGGCTTCTTCCATCTGGTCGGCGTCCATGTCGAAGTTCGAGTAGACATTCTGGGTGTCGTCGAAGTCCTCGAGGGCTTCGAGCAGCCGGATCATCTGGTTGGCCGGAGAGCCTTCGAGCTTGGTGTAGGTGGAGGCGACCATGGTGACTTCGTTCATGACAGTGGGGATGCCGGCAGCTTTGACGGCCGCGAGTACGGTCTCATACGACGCGGGGTCGGCAATGATTTCCCAGCTTTCGCCCTCGTCGTTGAGATCTTCTCCGCCATGTTCGAGGACGATGTCCATCAACTGGTCCTCGGTGGCTGCGTCCTTTTCAACGGCAATGACGCCCTTCTTGGAGAACATGAAGCGGACAGATCCAGTCTCGCCGAGGTTGCCGCCGTTCTTCGAGAAGGCGTGGCGAACCTCACTGACCGTGCGGTTACGGTTGTCCGTCAAGGTCTCTACAATGACGGCGACGCCGCCGGGGCCGTAGCCCTCGAAGGTAATTTCCTCGTAGTTAACGCCTTCCAACTCGCCGGTTCCGCGCTGGATGGCGCGCTTGATGTTTTCGGCCGGCATGTTTTCCGCCTTGGCAGCCAGAACGGCGGTGCGAAGTCGGGCATTGCTGTCAGGATTGCCACCGCCCTTGGCGGCGACTGCGATTTCCCTGAGCAGGCGGGTGAATATTTTGCCGCGCTTGGCATCGAGCGCGCCCTTTTTGTGCTTGATTGTGGCCCATTTTGAATGGCCGGACATGGCAACCTCAGTCGTAGAAAGAGAATGGAGGCGCAGGCACGCGCCAGACCTTGTGAGTATATCACCGAGGCTGAAGGCACCAAAGTACGATTTCCAGGGGCCTGCTCGGCGAATTATCCTAATGGGCAACCATGGGAAAATGGCCCGTACGAGGTGCTAAGTGCAAAGGGCAGGACGTTACCTGATTGTTTTGATTGGAATCTTGTTTTTCGCCGCAACGTCACAAGCGAATCCGGCCGCCAAAGCCCAACAGAAATCGGGCTTTGCGCGTTTGGACCGGGTTACCGCTTCCCGGGCAATCGCCAATGGAATCGAGATCCGCTCCGGCGCAGCCGTCCTGCACATTACTGCACTGCGCGACGACGTGCTGCGGGTGCGCGTGGGCGCGAACGGGCAACTGCCGGAGGATGCATCGTGGGCCGTTCTTGCCTCGGCGCGCATGGCAGCCGTAACCGTGACCCCGGAAACGAGTGCCACCGCGGTGGGTTTCAAGACCGCCAAGCTGCACGTGACGGTCAACAAGGATCCGCTGCAAATCACCGTCACCGACATGGCCGGAAACGTCATCAGCGAGGATCTTCCGGGCAGGCCCACGGAGTTTCATGGCGGAGCCTTCCGGGTCTATCACAAGTCGCCGGCCGATGAGCATTACTTCGGCCTGGGCGACAAGCCGGGTCCCCTGGACCGGCGCAATGAGGCTTTCGTCGACTGGAACACCGACGCCGCCGGCTGGCAGGAGTCGACCGATCTGCTCTACAAGTCGATTCCCTACTTCATGACCTTCCGCAAGGGCGTGGCCGCGGGGATATTCCTCGACAACACCTGGCGCGCGAGCTTCGACTTCAACAAGGAATACCGGGACGGCTACTCGTTCGGCTCCGAGGCCGGGCCGCTCGACTATTACATTCTGTATGGGCCGGATCCAAAGGCGGTTGTGGGCGCCTGGGCCTGGCTGGTGGGAACCACGCCGCTTCCGCCCAAGTGGTCTCTGGGCTACCAGCAATGTCGCTACAGCTACTACCCGGAGTCCGAAGTGCGGCGCATCGCCAACCGTCTGCGCAGCGAGCGGATTCCCGCCGACGTGATCTGGCTGGACATCGATTACCAGCTCAAGAACCGGCCCTTCACCGTCGATCCGGAGCGTTTTCCGCACTTCGATCAGTTGATCAAGGATCTGAAGGACCAGCATCTGCACACCATCACCATTACCGACCTGCACATTGCCGATCTGCCCAACGCTGGGTACAAACCTTACGACGAAGGCAAGGCCGGAGACCACTTTGTGAAGAACGCCGACGGCTCGACCTATGTCGGCGTGGTTTGGCCAGGCAAGGCAGTCTTTCCGGACTTTACGCAGAAGGCATCGCGCGACTGGTGGGGCACACTCTATGCGGACTTCGTGAAGAAGGGAGTGGCCGGCTTCTGGAACGACATGAACGAACCGGCGATCTTCGAGGTTCCGTCGAAGACCATGCCCGACGACACGCAGCATCGCATCGACGAGCCGGGATTCAAGCCGCGCGTGGCCAGCCACCTGGAGATTCACAACGTCTTCGGGATGCAGAATAGCCGCGCAACCTTCGAGGGGCTGCTGAAGCTGGCTCCCGACACCCGCCCGTTTGTGATGACGCGCGCCAGCTATGCGGGCGGCCACCGGTATTCGGCCACCTGGACCGGCGACAACCAGTCCACCTGGAACCACCTGCGCCAGACCACGCCGCAACTGATCAACCTGGGATTGAGCGGGTTTTCCATGAGCGGCGCCGACGTGGGCGGCTTTTCCGGCTCGCCAAAGGCGGAGTTGCTGACGCGCTGGATGGAGGTGGCGGCATTCCACCCCATCGACCGCGACCACACTTCGGCCGGCACCAATCCCCAGGAGCCGTGGGAGAACGGCACCGCGGAAGACCTGAGCCTGCGGCGCAAGTACATCGAAGAGCGCTACCGGCTGATGCCTTACCTCTACACCACAGCCGAGGAGATGAGCCGGACCGGGTTGCCGATCATGCGGCCCATGTTCCTGGAGTTTCCGCAAGGGAGCGGGGACGGCCAGCCGATCGACCTGAGCAACCAGAACTCCTTCCTGCTCGGCCCTGACCTGCTGATTGCGCAGAGTACCAACCCGGACGAGGTGGACGACTATACAGTGGCGCTGCCACCGGTGGGCTGGTACGACTATTGGACCGGCGCGCGCGTGGACGTTGCTGATGGCGGCATTCAACTGCATCAGACACTCGCGACGCTGCCGGTCTTTGTGCGCGGCGGGGCGATTGTGCCCGAGCAGCCGCTGACACAAAGCACGGAAGAAACACCGCTGGGACCCTTGACACTGCGCGTCTATCCGCCCTTGCCCGGCCACAAGGAATGCACGGGCAGCCTCTATCTGGATGACGGCGTCAGCTTCGCCTTCAAGAGGGGCGAGTTCCTGCGCGAGAGCTTCACCTGCCACCAGGTGGCGGAGGGAATCACCCTGACCGTTGCGCCGCGCGAGGGCACTTTTGCCCCTTGGTGGAAGCAGCTTTCAGTCGAGGTCTACGGCCAGAGCAAGCCGGCGGCGGCGTCCAGCACCGTCATCAACGGGCAAAAAGGCGCGGTGACCACCGGCTTTGACTCGGAACACCACCGCATCACGGCCCTGGTTCCGGACGACGGCAAAGGACTGGAACTGAACCTGGTCTACTGACAACCGGAAGACGGACAGCCGGCGGCTGGGATCGGGAAACCGGCCGCAGCCGCCGGCTGTTGGCGTTTGAGCGCAAACAAGGAGGAGGAAACTCCTTGCGAAACCTCCTGCTTTTCGGCTAACCTGCATCTTAGCTAAGTTCTGCGGAGGTTCCCGTGAAAGCGACCATGCATCAGGCCAAGACCCAGCTTTCCAAGCTTGTGGAGTGTGCGCTTGCCGGGGAAGAGGTGATCCTCACGCGGGGCCGGAAGAAGGTGGCGGCGGTCAAATTGGTGGCCGTCGATCCGGAAATGCCTGCCGGGGAGATCGTTTCATTCCCGGCATTCAAGAGTGGAAAGCGCCCTTTCGGTTTGTACAAGGGAAAGTTCCAGATTGGACCGGAGTTTTTCGAGCCTTTGCCTGAGGAAGAATTCGCGCTCTGGGAAGGCAGCGAGAGTGATCCATTCCTCTTGAACGCGAAATGAAACTTCTGCTCGACACACATGCCCTTCTCTGGTTCATGTTGGGCGACCGGCGCATGAGTTCACGTGCACGAACCAAGCTCGAAGATCTATCGAACGAGGTTTTTGTTTCCGTCGCTAGCATCTGGGAGATTGCGACGAAGGTGCGGATCGGGAAGTTGCTGGCTCCGGATGATCTGCTGCAAATCCCCAAGAGCGTCTTGATCCGGATGGGATTCCACGATCTTCCTTTGACCCTGAGCCATGCGCGCCTGGGAGACTCATTTGCTCACCCGCACAAGGACCCTTTCGATAGGATGCTGGCGGCGCAGGCAATTTTGGAGGGTCTGACACTGGTCAGCGCGGACACCGTCTTCGACAGTATGCCTGTCACGCGCCTATGGTAGCCGCACGGGCAAAATCCGCGCATCTCCAACCCCGAAGCTGATAACCTAGACGCATGAAATTCGGCGTAATCGTCTTTCCCGGCTCCAATTGCGACCACGATACCTACAACGTGATTGCCGAAGTGGCCCACCAGCCTGTCACCTTTCTTTGGCACGATTCGGAAGACCTCCAAGGCGTGGATGCGGTGCTGGTTCCGGGTGGATTTGCCTACGGCGATTACCTGCGCACCGGTGCGATTGCGCGCTTCTCGCCCGTCATGCAGGCAGTGAAGAAGTTTGCCGCCGGCGGCGGACCGGTGCTGGGCATCTGCAATGGTTTTCAGATCCTCACCGAATCCGGGTTGCTGCCCGGTGCTCTGATGCGCAATGCCGGCCTGAAGTACATCTGCAAACAGGTTCACCTGCGCACGGAGACCTCCGATAGTCCCTTCACCAACCAGCTTACCAAGGGCGAAGTGCTCGAAATGCCAATCGGCCACATGGAGGGCAACTACTTCTGCACTCCGGAGGAGTTGGAGAAACTCCAAGCCGAGGACCGGATCGCCTTCCGCTACGCGACACCCGCGGGAGAGATCACCCCGGAAGCCAACCCGAATGGCTCGTTGAGCAACATCGCGGGCATCCTGAACGCCGAAAGAAACGTTCTGGGAATGATGCCCCATCCGGACCGGTCCAGCGAGCAGATCCTGGGCTCCGCGGATGGCTGGAAGGTCTTTGCCTCGATGATCGCGGCGCTGACCACGCGTTGAAATCTCTGGGTTGGTCTGAAAAGAAATGACAAAACGGAATGATTGACATCCACCAGCACCTTCTCTGGGGTGTCGACGACGGTTCTCCGGACCTGGAGACTTCCCTGGCCATGGCGCATCAGGCCATCGACGATGGGGTTACGCACGTTGTCTGCACACCGCACGCCAGTGACACCTATTCCTACGACGCCGCAGTGATCGAGCCGCGCTTTGCCGAGTTGAAGGCGCTGCTGAAGGGCGAAGTTGAATTGAGCCTGGGCTGCGACTTCCACCTGACCGCGGAGAATGTCTACCGCGCGGTGGCCCATCCGCTGCGCTACTCGATCAACGGAAAAGGCTACCTGCTGATCGAATTTGCCAACCATGTGATTCCTCCGCAGATGGACGAGGCCCTGTTCATGCTGCAATCGGCGGGCTTTACGCTGGTGGTCACCCATCCGGAGCGCAATACGGTGCTGCTGAAGGAACCGGATCTGCTGGCGGAGTGGATGCGCAAGGGGTGTCTGGTGCAGGTCACCGCCAGTTCTCTCTATGGGCGTTTCGGCAGGAGTGCGGAGGCTTTCTCGAACGAGCTTCTGGAACGCAACTGGATCCACTTTCTGGCCACCGACGCGCACCACGTGAAATGGCGGCCGCCGCACATGAAGAAGAGCTACGACTACGTCGCGCAGCACGCCGGCGAAGAGACGGCGCAGCGGCTGTGCTGGGCCAATCCGCGGGCCGCGGTGGAAGGTGCGGCCTGGCCGGAGCAGCCCGAACCGGTGGGTCTTTGGGGAGATGTGCCGCTGAAGTTCGGCGGCAGGAAGTTTGACGCCAATCCCCATGGGGCGCGTCCGCGCCAGGATCATCCCAAGACCGGCGCTCTCAGCTTTCTGAAGCACCTGTTCGGCGAATAGAACCGCGAGACCGGAAGCAACGCGGCGGAAGAATGAGCAAGCGGCTACAGCCCCAGCCCGCCATCCACGGCCAGCACCTGGCCGGTGACAAAATGCGGTCCCGCGGCAAAGAAGAGAACCGCCTGCGCCACGTCGTCGACCGTGCCGTTGCGCCCCATCGGCGTTTTGGCGGCAAAGCGCGCCTGCAACTCGTCCGGGCGCTCCTCCATTCCGATCCATCCAGGAGCGACGCAGTTGACGCTCACCTCGGGCGCCCAGGCCTTGGCCATCGCTTGCGTCAGCATGTGCAGAGCGGCCTTCGAGGCGCAGTAGTGGACGTGAGCGGGCCAGGGATGCATTCCCCCCAGCGAACCGATGTTCACGATGCGGCCCTGGGCGGAGCGGAGATGGACGAGCGCCTCGCGCGCCACCAGAAACGGGCCCCGTGCATTGGTCGCGAAGGTGTCGTCCCACTCTTCGAGGCTGAGGCTCTCAAGCGCGGCGGAAGGAAAGACGGCGGCATTGTTTACCAGAATGTCCAGCCGACCAAAGCGATTCACCGTGGCAGCAATGGCGGCGCGCACCGAGGCTTCGGAGCGCACATCGCACTCGACCGCCAGGGCTCGGCGCCCCAAATTCTCAATTTCTCGGAGGGTTTCTGCAGCCTCAACCTGCGAGGAACGGAAGGTGATGGCCACGTCCGCGCCGGCTTGGGCCAGGGCCAGAGCAATGCCCCGGCCGATGCGCCGGGCGCCCCCGGTAATCAGTGCCGATTTGCCGCTGAGAGGCTGAGTGGTCATCGGAAAAGAATAGCCGATCGGGTGGGACGAAGCGGATTGGGCTCAAAAGATCTCCCGCCTCGGGTGCGATCGAACGGCGCCAAAGGCGGGGCGTGCAACATTGCAGCGAGCCCTATTTCGGCTGGTTTTGCGGCTGATCCGCAGGCTTGTCCTTGCCGGCCGCGTCTTTGCCGGCATCCGCCTTCTGGTCGTGCATCTTGTAGATGGAATACTGCTCGCCGGGGCGCTTCAGCCGGATCTCGACCGCCATCTCGGGCTTGTCGATCTTGTAGTCCTCGCCATAAGTTTGAAAACCCTTGGCGATGATCTGCAGACGGACAACATCGCCGATGGGAAGCACGTCGATAACCGTCTTGCCGTCCTCGTTGGTTTTCAACTCCATGTTGCCCTTGTCTTTTTCACCTTCCATAGGATGAAAGATGACGGCGGCATTCTCAATGGGCTTGCCGTTGACGTCGCGTAAAACGGTGACTTCAATGCGTGTGGTGGCTAGAGGAGCCTTGTATTTGCGGCCGCGCTTGGAGTTGCTCTGGGCGGTGGCGGCAAGCGAAATCAGGACTAGGCCGATGACGGCCGCGAAAATGCTGAAACGAAAAAAGGAACGGCGAGGCATGGGCATCATTGTAAACGGTCGGCGTCCTTACAGAGAAGATTTGGCAACAGGGACGCGGGTTTGACGGCGCCCGGAGCAAAAAGTTGGCGGATTTGGGAAGACGCCGGAACGGGACGACTTAATCAGACTTTATGAGCGTACTTTACTCATATTTTCATGGATAGTGCTTGACAAAGAATCCGGGAGTTGCCTATCGTTAGCAATTGGAAGGCGAGAGTGCTAGCACACTGCTGGCGGAAGTGCTCGACCGAGTCCGCAGCTCCAGTTTGGGAGCCGTAGTCCACAGATTCCGAACCTGAACCACTCAAATCCCACGGCAGGTTTCCCCTCGCCGTGTGTGAAGGAGAAGCGAAGCAATGGCAGCAACATCCGTAGCAACCGGCTTTACCCCGCTTCATGACCGCATCCTCGTCCGTCGTTTGGAAGAGGGCGAAACCATCCGTGGTGGCATCATCATCCCCGACAGCGCCAAGGAAAAGCCCATGGAGGGCGAAGTGATCTCCGTCGGCAAGGGCAAGTCGAACGACGAAGGTAAGGTTTTCCCGCTGGACGTGAAGGCAGGCGACCGCGTGCTCTTCGGCAAATACTCTGGAACCGAGATCAAGATCGACGGCGAAGAGTTTCTGATCATGCGCGAAGAAGAAGTTTTGGGAATCATCGTCAAGAAGTAGGCGCCCTTTTTAGCTGCCAGCTTTAGCTGACAGTTTGGCTCAGTAGGCTAAAACGACAGCTTTGGCTGACAGCTAGAAGCTAGAAGCTAGAAGCTGATTAGGAGAATTACAAGACATGGCAAAGCAGATTCTGCACGGTGAAGAATCCCGTCAGGCGATCCTGCGCGGCGTCAACACGCTGGCGGACGCTGTGAAGGCGACGCTCGGGCCCAAGGGCCGGAACGTGGTAATCGAGAAGAAGTTCGGCTCGCCGACGATCACCAAGGACGGTGTAACGGTAGCCAAGGAAATCGACCTCCAGGATCCGCTGGAGAACGTGGGCGCACAGTTGGTCCGCGAAGTTGCCTCGAAGACCTCCGATGTGGCCGGTGACGGCACCACGACGGCGACGGTCCTGGCGCAGTCCATCTTCCGCGAAGGCGTGAAGACGGTAGCTGCCGGCGCCAACCCGACAGCCCTGAAGCGCGGCATCGACAAGGCCGTTGTGGCCATCATCGGCACGCGCGACAAAGAAGGCAAGTGGACCGACGACGGCGGCGCTCTGGGCCGGCTCTCGAAGCCTGTCAACGAGGGTTCCGTAGCCCAGGTGGGCGCGATCTCGGCCAACGGCGACACGGAAATCGGCGACATCATTGCCGGCTCCATGCAGAAGGTTGGCAAGGACGGCGTCATCACCATCGAAGAGTCCAAGACCGGCCACACCTATCCGGAACTGGTCGAAGGCATGCAGTTTGACCGCGGCTATCTCAGCCCCTACTTTGTCACCGACTCGGAGCGCATGGAAGTCGCGCTCGAAGATCCCTACATCCTGATCTTCGAGAAGAAGATCAGCAACATGAAGGATCTTCTGCCCCTGCTCGAGCAGGTTGCACGTGGCGGCAAGCCGCTCCTGATCATTGCTGAGGATGTCGAGGGCGAAGCCCTGGCTACCTTGGTTGTGAACAAGCTGCGTGGCACGCTGAACGTGGCTGCCGTCAAGGCTCCCGGCTTCGGCGACCGCCGCAAGGCGATCCTGGGCGACATTGCCATCCTCACCGACGGCAAGGCCATCACCGAGGACCTGGGCATCAAGCTGGAGAGCGTGAAGCTCGAGGACCTGGGCCGCGCCAAGCGCGTGACCATCGACAAGGACAACACCACCATCGTCGACGGCGCGGGTTCTGGAGCCAACATTGCCGGCCGCGTGAAGGAAATCCGTTCGCAGATCGAGAAGACCACCTCGGACTACGACAAGGAGAAGCTCCAGGAGCGGTTGGCCAAGCTGGTGGGCGGCGTTGCCATCATCAAGGTGGGCGCTGCAACCGAGACCGAGCTGAAAGAAAAGAAGGCTCGCGTAGAGGATGCTCTGCACGCAACCCGTGCGGCAGTCGAGGAAGGCATTGTCCCAGGCGGCGGCGTGGCTCTGGTTCGCGCCATTCCCACGGTCGAGGCCCTGATCAAGACACTGGATGGCGATGAAAAGATCGGTGCCCAGATTGTCCGTCGCTCGCTCGAAGAGCCCCTGCGCCAGATCGTCGCCAATGCCGGCGAAGAGGGTGCTGTTGTGGTGGCCAAGGTTCTTGAGTCCAAGGACCCGCACTTCGGCTACAACGCTGCGACCTCGGAATATGAGGACCTTGTAAAGGCCGGCGTCATCGACCCCACCAAGGTAACCCGCACCGCGCTCCAGAATGCGGCGTCGATTGCCGGTCTACTGCTGACCACCGAAGCTCTGGTGGTTGAAATTCCGGAGCCCAAGGCTGCTCCGGCAGGCGGCGGCCACGGCGGCGGCATGGAAGGCATGTACTAAACCCGCGCGAGGGCGCTCGAGCGCCTTCGGCACAAAAAAAGGACTGGGAGGCTTCGGCCTTCCCGGTCCCTTTTTTGTTGGCACGAAGATTAAGGGCGCGCTGGCAACTAGCGGGAGTTTACTGCGAAGCCGGAGGTCCGACCTTGGCAGGTTGAGCTAACTTGCTGTATTGAAAGCGCTTACGCTCGCAGCGCCATAGGGCTATACGTATTACCCTGTCATAGCTGAAGAATTACCGATTGGAGTCGCAATTATGCTTGGCTGAATGCGTGCTATTGGCGTATGTATTACCCTGTATGGCGTCGCTCATCAAGAAAAAGAAAGCCACACCCTTTACTACTACGTCGTCGAGAGCGCCCGCGTCGACGGCAAGCCGCGCATCGTCCATCAGACCTACCTGGGCACCGCCGAGAGCGTAGCCCGCCTGGTCCAGGACCGTACCGCGCCGGTGCCGCTGGCGGCCACCACCGTCGACTTCGGCCTGCCCGGCGCGTTGTGACTGGCTGCGGAGAAGTCCGGCGTCTTTGCGCTGCTCCAGTCGCTCTGGCCCAAGCCACGCTCCGGCCCCTCGCCGGCCCACTATCTGCTGCTGGCCGCCATTCATCGCATCTGCCAGCCGGGTCCCAAGACTGAGTCGGCGGCCACCGAGATCGCGGTGGTGCACGGCAAGGAGTATGCGTGCGTGGTGAAATACTCGGCCTCGTTTGCCGCCGAGCAGTTGCACAGCCTGACCACCAGCCTGAGCAAGGCCATGCAATCCATGCGCAAACTGGCCCGCGAACTGCTTCAGCCGGGAGCCAAGCATACCGAGAGCGGCCTGCGGAGCCGCATCGACCGCTGGCTGGCGCCGCAGTTCCTGGGCGAGTTAGTCAGCTATCAACTGGAGCAACGCGACGGCCGCTGGCATCTGCAGTTCGACTTCGACCACCAGGGGCTGGAACAGTTGATGGCCAAATAGCAGGTGGTTCTTCATTGCATCCGCTCCGGCAGTCCCGAGGCAATCGAGGCGCGAACCGCTTGCATCAGTTCTTCGCGCGTGGCATAGTCTGCGGGGTCGATGGGCGCGTGGAAGACGATGTGCGCCTTGCCGGGCTTGATGCCGAAACTACCTTTGGCCATCAGCGTCTCCGTCCCGTAAATCGACACTGGAATGCACGGCGCGCCGGTCTCCATGGCCAGGTAGAACGGACCTTTCTTGAAGGGCAGCATGTGGCCGTCCGGTGATCGGGTGCCTTCCACGAACGTGGTGATGTGCGTACCCTTTTTCAGCACTTCGCCGGCGGCGGCCACGCTCTTCTTGGCGCTCGCCGCGTTGCCTGCCCGGTCCACCGGGATGTAATCGGCCAGCTTCAGGCAGTAGCCGAAGATGGGGAGATTGAAGACCGAGCGCTTGGTGAAGGCCACCGTGCGTCCCGGCAGCCGCGAAATCAGCGCTGGCGGGTCCAGGTTCGATACATGGTTGGCCATGAAGATGCACGCGCGACCGGCGGGAACCAGCTCCCGCCCTTCCACCCGGATGCGGATGCCTGCCACAAAGAAACCGGTCCGGACAATGAAACAGGTAACGGCATAGAGCGGTGCGATGTTGCCGGTGATCATGGCCAGCGGGATGAAGATCACCGCCGAGGGCAGGCTCAATAGGACAATCACGACAAGCACGACAAGCGACACAATCATGAGGGTTCCGCCAAAAGAGTGAGATTTTTTGTACCGAGGCGCACGCACATGGGCGGTCGACGCCATCCGGACGCAGTCTCTATCTTCGCATCCATTCCGGCAGTCCGGAGGCGATTGCCGTGCGAACCGCCCCCATCAGTTCCGCGCGCGTGGCAAAAGCGGCCGGGTCGATGGGAGGATGAAAGACCACATGCGCTTCGCCGGGCTTCATGCGCAGGTTGCCTTTGCCCTGGATCTTCTCCGTGCCGTAGATCGAAACCGGGATACACGGCGCGCCGGAGGCCATGGCCAGGAAGAACGGGCCTTTCTTGAAGGGCAGCATCCGCCCGTCCGGCGAGCGTGTGCCTTCCACAAAGGTGGTCATGTGCAAGCCCTTGGCCAGCACGCGCTGTGCGGCTGCCACACTCCTTTGCGCGTCGGAGGGGCTGCCGCTGCGGTCCACGGCAATGAATTCGCCCTGCCGGAAGCCGGTTCCCAGAATGGGCAACTCCATCAGCGAACGCTTCATAAACGCCGAAGTGCGCCCTGGGATCACCGCAATCACTACGGGCGGGTCGAGATTCGAGACGTGGTTCGCCATAAAGATGCACGCCCGGTCCCTGGGCACGTTCTCCAACCCTTCTGGCCGGATGCGCACCCCGGCCATGCGGCAACTGCTGGCCAACATGAATCGCGTGCCCCAATAAAGCGGCCAGGCATTTCCCGTAAGCCACGCCCAGGGGATAAACAGCAGCGCCGTCGGAATCCCGGTGACGACCATGGTGGCCATGAACAGGAAAGTGAAAATCATGCTGCCTCTAGCCTTGCGTCTTTCCGCTTTCAGTAAACCGCTCCCGCAGCCGCGCGGGGAGTTTCTCGTAGATGCCGTCGAACCCGCCATTGGAGAGGATCGCCACCACATCACCCGATTCCAGCCGGGGCACCATCCCGCTGACAATCTCATCCACGCCGGCATAGAGTTCGGCCGGAGTTCCGGCGGCATTCAGCGAACGCACTACATCCACCGGGTTCAGTCGCTCCGCCTCCGGAATGCGCTCCTGCTGGTAAACCCCCGCCAACGCCACATAGTCGGCTAGCCGCAAGCTCTCTACCAGGTCAGCCGCCAGCACGTTACGCCGCAGCGTGTTCGAGCGCGGCTCCAAAACCGCCCACAGCCGCGCTTGCGGATAGACGCTGCGTAGCGCCCGCAGGGTCTCGCGAATCGCCGTGGGATGGTGCGCAAAGTCTTCGATAATCGTGATGCCTGCGATTTGGGCGCGCACTTCGAGACGCCGCTTCACGCTCTTGAAGCTTGCCAGCGCGGTGACAATGGCCTCTTTGCTCACACCCTGCCCAAAGGCCAGCGCCGCGGCAGCCGTGGCGTTCAGCGCATTGTGCTCGCCCGCCAGGCTCATCTCCAGTTCGGCCCACAGAGCGCCGTCGTGAGCAACCTGCCAGCGCGTCAGGCCGTCTTCATGGCGAAGATTTTGGAGGCGCCAGTCGGCGGTCTCTGAAAAGCCATACCGCTCCACCCGGCTGAAGGCGTGCTCCACGCACTCGCTCACGTTGGCGTTGCCGTCGTAGGCCACAATCAGCCCTCGCCGCGGAACCAGATTCACCAGCCGCTTGAAAGCCGTCTTCACCGCCGCCAGGTCGACGTAGATGTCGGCGTGGTCGAACTCCACGTGAGTCAAAATCATTGCGGCGGGGAAATAATGCAGGAACTTGGGTCCCTTGTCGAAGAAGGCCGTGTCGTACTCGTCGCCCTCCACGATGAAGGTGCGCGTGGGGCGCAACTGGAAGCTGGTTCCAAAGTTCTCCGCCACGCCGCCAATCAGAAAGGATGGCTCCAGTTCCGGATTCTCTCGCGCGGCCACCTGGTAGATCCACGCCAGCATGCTGGTGGTCGTGGTCTTGCCGTGCGTACCAGCCACGACTAGCGGCTCGCGCCCGGCCAGAAACTCCTCGTGGAGTAGAGCCGCCATGGAGGTGAAGGGAATGCGCTTGTCCAGCACACATTCCACTTCCGGGTTGCCCCGCGAGAGCGCGTTGCCGATCACCACGAGATCCGGCGCAGGGGAGAGATTCGTCTCCGCGTAGGGCTCCATCACTGGAATTCCCAGGTCGTGCAACTGGTCGCTCATGGGCGGATAGGCCGCCTTGTCGGAACCGGTGATGCGGTGTCCTTCAAGCTGCAAAAGCCCAGCCAGCGAAGCCATGGCTGTGCCGCAGATGCCGCTCAGATGAATGTGCCGGGACACTTTCTGTCCTCTGTTCTCTGTACCTTGATCTCTGATTTCCGCCCCCTAATCCCTAATCCCTAGTCCCTAGTCCCTAGCACCTAGCACCTAGAACCTAGTCCTTACTTTGCCACCGCCGGTTCAAGCAAATGCAAGTGTGCCTCTCTTCCTACTGTCAGTTCGGCCTCCACGCCCAGGGTCAGCGTTACGTGCTGGCGCGAGACGTGTCCGCAGCGCAGCCCGATGGCGATCGGCCCGTCAAAGTCGTCCAGAACATTCAGAATCACCTCGTCCAACAGATCGGGCGGCGCTCCCGGCGAAGTGCAGTGGAGCATTTCGCCAAAGACGATGCCGCGCACGCCTTCCAGCTTGCCCGCCTGCTGCAACTGCCACAACATGCGGTCGATCTGGTAGGGCTTGGCGCTCACGTCTTCGAGGAACAGGAGCTTGCCCTCGGTCTGTGGCTCGTAGGTCGTTCCCAGCATCGCCACCAGAATGCTCAGGCAGCCGCCATAGAGTGTGCCCTTCACCCGGCCAGCCTGCAAGGGCCTCATGCCTTCCGGTGCGCCCACGCCGTAGAGCGCGCCGGAAAGAGCTGCCTGCAAGCTGGCTGCGTGTACGCCGTCCTCGCGCGCAAAATCCCCTGAGAGCATGGGCCCGTAAAATGTGGGCAATTGAATCTGGTCCAGCAGCCACAACTGCGGCGCGGTCAGGTCGCTGGAGCCGAGCCACGGCTTGGCGCCCTCGCCGATCAGATCCAGGTCGAGGCCGTCGAGCAGGTAATTCGATCCGTAGCCGCCACGCGTGGAGAAGATGGCGCGCACTTCTTCGTCGGCAAAGGCATGGTGCAGATCGCTGAGGCGCATCTCCGGCGTGCCGGCAAAATAGAGCGGACCGCGGGCCAGGATGTGCTCGGAAGCCTGGGGCAGATAACCGAGTTCGCGCAGGGCTTCAAAGCCGCTCTCGACACGGTCGGGTTGTGGCGTGGAAGCAGGAGAGACCACTGCAACCTGGGCGTCGGGCGGTACGGCTTGGGGCTTGAGGAGTGTTATCACGCTTCCCATGCCTCGCCGCGTGCAATCAAGGCTGCCGGCCCGGTGAGCTTCAACTCCGCGCCCGGTCCCTCCCACTCGATGGTCTGTGCGCCACCGGGAGCTGTGACGCGCAATGGAGAGGAGGCCAATCCGAGCGAGATGGCCGCTGTGGAAGCGGCCGAGGTGCCTGTGCCGGAGGAGGTCGTCGGCCCCACGCCGCGCTCAAAGATGCGAATCTCGATTTCGTGCAGCCCGGTCACGCGGAAGAACTCGACGTTGGTCTGATGGGGAAAATCCGGATGCACGCAAATCTCCGCGCCGATCGTCGTCCAGGCCCTACCCGCAACGGAAAACTCCGCATTGTCCACCGCGATGACGAAGTGCGGATTGCCGGTCGAAACCTCGACGCCCTCGACCGCCAGCCCATCGGCGAGCTTGACGGTCTTCTTTGCAAAGGCCGGAACGCCCATTCCGGCGGTCATCTCCACGCTGAATCCAGAGTTCTTATTCAGTCCGTTGATGCGGCAGACGCGCAGTCCGGCATCGGTCTCAATCTCCAAATCGTCGCCCGGCTTGAAGCCTCGTTCGAGCGCCATCCACGCCGCCACGCAGCGCGTGCCGTTGCCGCTGATCTCGGCGATGGAGCCGTCCGCATTGTGCAAGCGGATGCGGCCCGACTTGGGTCCGGT
>Ga0224530_1000108_pt1:0-7500 | contig 55489 bp, 37 predicted proteins | sample CBST75metaG_FD_179873 | JGI IMG/M metagenome (GOLD analysis project Ga0224530, IMG submission 179873) | Peat soil microbial communities from Stordalen Mire, Sweden - C.B.S.T75 | ecosystem: Environmental > Terrestrial > Soil > Wetlands > Peat | place: Sweden: Norrbotten County, Stordalen...
AACCCGTGTCCCTGCTTGCGACAGAAGAAGGCGCCGCTCAAGGTGCAGCCATTCTTGCCGGAGTCGGCGCTGGACTTTGGCCATCCGTCGATGAGGCCTGCGACCAGTTCGTTCATGTTGCGTCGGTGGTCGAATCAGAGAAGAAATCGTCCGATAAGCTTCAGCAGCAATACAAGATTTATCGAGCGATTTACCCGGCCCTCAAGCAAATCAGAGAAGCAATCTCTGCCAGCTAGGGCATAACTTCAGTAAGTTAGTCCCAACTAGGAAGAAACAAGCGTGGACGAGGACGTCCACGCTACAGCCGGCCGGAAGGCCGGCGCTACAGTTTCATATACTGTGGGTCAGCGACGCCGGTGGGCGACTAATGAGAAACTTCAGTGCGGGCAGGCTCGGAATGAGTCTGCCCGCACTTTTTATGGAGCTATTTAGGCAACGGCGCCGAGCCGGTGATGGTGAAACCAGCTTCGGATTTGGCTTTGGTCTCCTGGGGTTGTGCACTGCCAAGGCTCAGGGTGTATTTGCCCGGCAGGATGGACCGGTTGCCCTTGTCGTCTACGCTCGACAGCGAGCGCGGATCGATGGTAATGGCGACTTCGTGGCTGGCTCCTGCGGCTAGATGAATCCGCTGGAAGCCAACCAGCGAGTGGATAGGACCATCGGGCTGCGGCGTCTTGAGATAGGCTTCTACGACTTCGTCGCCGGAAACAGCGCTGGCATTGGTGACAGTGACGGTAGCGATCTGCGGTTCACCGGCCTTCAACGTCTCCGCCGAGAGCTTGATGGGACCGTACTTGAAGCTCGAATAGCTGAGGCCGTAGCCGAAGCCCCAGAGCGGTTTGCCGGTCAAGTAGCGGTAGGTGCGGCCCTTGAGGGCGTAATCGGCAAAAGCCGGCAGCCCGTCCAGGTTTGCATAAAACGTGATGGGCAAGCGGCCGGCGGGATTATTGAGGCCGGCGAGGGTGCGCGCAACAGCCTCGCCGCCAGCAACGCCTGGATACCAGGCTTCAAGAACTGCATCGGCGTGCTTGTTGGCCCAGTTGAGTGCAACGGCGCTGCCGCTCTGAAGAACCACAACGAGCGGCTTGCCGGTTGCAGCCACAGCTTCCAGAAGTTTCTGCTGCGACGCGGGCAGATCGAGACTGGTGCGGTCGCCTCCGTAGAAGCCATCGATCTTGATATTCGACTCCTCGCCTTCGAGTTGCGGCGAAAGACCTACGAAGGCGACAACAACATCTGCCTCTTTGGCGCGAGCCACGGCTTCGTCGAGTTGACCTTGAGCGGACGCTTCCCACATGAGCGTAAGACCGCCTCCGGCCTGATCGCCAGCGTGCGAGTACTCCAGGCGGAAATCGTGCGGCTTGGTATCGGTGAAATCGAATGGAATGGAAGGCGCTTGAGAATTCTTCATGATGGGCGGAGCAGTGGGCGAGGCGCCAGGCGCAGCTTTAGGGTCGTTACCCTGGCGCAGGCTTCCTTCCGAGATCACTTTGCCATCGAGAATAAATCGGTAGCTTTCAACCGGCGAGTAGGGGAAGCTATCACCTTGTTCAAGAGTGAAGACGTAATGTCCCGTAGCAGGGACCGTGAGCGCACCGCTCCAGCGAACCGAATAGTTGTGGGTAGCCAGATGGGGTACAGGTTGAGCGTTTTCCCAATCGGTCTGGACGGCTGGCTCGATAAGTGTTGCTACGGGGCGGCCAGTCCAGTCAGGAGCGGCAAAGAACTCGGTCTTGAGGCCGAGGCCGAATGCAGATCGGGGAACAGGCACGCCAACGCCGGCAGCGAGTGTTGAGCCCTGAGCATAAAGGATATGCGAACTCGAGAATTGACGCATCATGCCATCGAGCGGCGTGACCGGCTGCACAGGCGTACCGACATAATTGCCCAGAATCGACGGCAGCAGGTCGGCCGTTGGACCGATCACGGCAATGTGTTCTGGCGCGCTCTTGAATGGAAGGATGCCGGAGTTCTTCAGCAGAACAATGCTTTCTTCGGCAGCCTTCAGCGCGGTCTGACGATTCGGGAAGGAGGCGACCGCGGTGGAGGAAATTCTATCCAGTGAGTTTGAGCCTTGTGGGTCGAAGAGCCCCAGTTGGAAGCGTGCGGTGTAAAGCCGCTCGGCAGCCTGAGTCACCAGCTTCTCTGAGACGAGTCCCTGGCGAACAGCATCGGCCAGCGTGTTGAAGCCCGGGGCCCAGATGCTGCAGGAAAGGTCTGTTCCGGCCTGAAGGGCAAGCGCGGCGGAGTGGACGATATCCGGGGTCTTCTTGTGCCCCTCGTTTACGTCGACGATAGCGCCGCAATCGGAGACAACAAACCCCTTGAAGCCCCAGGCTTCGCGCAGGTGCTCTTTGAGCAGCATCTTGTTCGTGCAGGCCGGCCAGTCGTCAATGGAGTTGTAGGCGCACATCACCGACTGGACATGGCCTTCCGTGACGGTGGCGCGGAAAGCAGGCAAGTACGTCTCTTCCAGGTCGCGTGGGCTCGGATCAACATTGAAGCGGTGACGCAGGGATTCGGGACCGCTATGCACCGCAAAGTGCTTGCTCGTGGCAACGGCGCGCAGGTGATTCAAGTCGTCTCCCTGTACGCCATTGATGAAGGCCACACCCAATTTAGAGGTAAGGAAAGGATCCTCACCATACGTCTCTTGGCCGCGTCCCCAGCGGGGATCGCGGAAGATGTTGATATTGGGCGACCAGAAGGTCAGCCCATAAAAAATGCGGTGGTTGCCTTCGCGCTGGGCCTGATTATACTTGGCGCGCGCCTCTGTTGAGATCACTTCGCCCATGTCTTGTATGACCGAGGCATCCCACGTGGCCGCCATGCCAACGGCTTGAGGAAAGACGGTCGCATAACCCGCGCGGGCCACGCCGTGCAGGGACTCATTCCAGGTTTGATAGTCCGGAATGCCAAGACGCGGGATGGCTGTAGCCCAATCTTCGAGCTGCGCCGCCTTTTCGTCGAGAGTCATGCGGCCAACAAGTTCATGGGCGCGCTCAGCCGGGGAGAGTTTCGCATCGGCCACGACTTTCTGTTGCGCAGGCGCGTGCATAGCAAGAAACGAGGATGCGATAAGCACAGGAAGGACTAGGCGGCGATACAACATAACTCAAACCCCTCTCAGATCTGCCCGTCATCCCTGCATTCCTTTGATTCTCAGCAGCCGGGTTGACGGGCTCCGGTAATGTGTCAGATGTTTCTATGCAAAGCTGAATCTGAGTCACCAACAAGTTCAGGCTCAGCCAGAGCGCGAGAACGAATATTTGTGCCACAATTCACGTTATACAGAGTAGGTCGGCCAGGTACTGCCACGCAACACCTGATTTCTGCTTCTCATACAGCTTTGCCCGCCGCCACTCCCGAAGCCCACGCCCACTGGAAGTTGAACCCTCCCAACTGCCCGGTCACATCCACAACCTCGCCAATGAAAAACAGCCCCGGCACAGACCGCGCCTCCATCGTCCGCGCTTGCAATCCACGAGTATCCACGCCCCCAGCCGTCACCTCAGCCTTGGCAAAGCCCTCGGTCCCGACCGGATGCGTTTCCCAGCGGTGCAGCCTCCGCTCGCAGGCCTCCAACGCAGCATTCGACCAACCTTGCGGCCCACCAATTTCGGCCAAGAAATTCGCAAGCCGCTGCGGCAGCACCTCGCGCAATGTCTGCTTGAGCGCCGCCAAATCTCGTCGCGATTCCGGTTGCCGCAAAGCCGCCAAAAGATCCGCATGGACCTCCTGCATCGGCGCAAAATCTATCATCAGCGTTTTTCCAGGCCGCCAATACAAGGATGCCTGCAACACCGCCGGGCCGCTCAGCCCGCGATGCGTCACCAGCATATTCTCCTTGAACCGTGGCTCACTCGAATTCTTGGCCTCTGCTTTTTCCACCCAGGCCACTACCTCCGCCGCCACCCCGGCCAACGCCGTCCAGTCTGCCTCCACGCCACCCAACAACAATGGAACCAAAGCCGGCCTGGGCTCGACCACCTTCAGCCCGAACTGCTGAGCCAGTTCATACCCCAGCCCTGTCGCTCCGAGTTTCGGAATCGACATTCCGCCGGTAGCCACCACCAGCGCCTCAGATTTGAACTCTCCCGCTGAGGTTTTCACGCAAAACCCGCCGGAAGTCGCAACCTCAATCCCGTCCGCGTTGAGAACAATCTCCACTCCTCCGCGCTCGCACTCCGCCAGCAACATCTCCAGAATCGCCCTAGCCGATTGGTCACAGAATAGTTGACCTAGCGCTTTTTCATGCCAGGAGATTCCATGCCTTTCTATCAACTCGACAAAGTCCTGGGGTCCAAAGAGCGCCAGCGCCGACTTCGCAAAATGTGGATTTTCCGAAAGGAAATTCTCCGGCCCGCAGTGCAAATTCGTAAAATTGCATCGTCCGCCGCCAGAAACAAGGATCTTCCGCCCCGCCTGCCCATTGTGATCGAGCACCGCAACCCGCCGACCGCGCTGCCCGGCCACCGCCGCGCACATTAGCCCAGCCGCACCAGCACCCAGAACAATCACATCGAATTGGCGCGGGACAGTTGCCATAAGGGTCCTGTTCAGAATAACCGCAGAACGCAAGCGAATCGGCGCTTTTCCGCGAGCCCAATCGTTTTGAGGTGGACAACATGGGTTGAGGATAGCGAACCTGGAGCATGTCCCAACAAATAGATGAGTATGTCAGCCAGCCGCAGACGGTGCTGCGCTCTTGATTGCTCCGGCCTAGACACGCCGTGCCCGTCTTTCCGCCTTTTTCCTGGCGCAACGGGAAGGGACACCGATTGCAGATGCAAACTTTCGTGCAGACGCAAAAAAGCCATGCCGTAGTGGCATGGCTTTTTGCTTAGATATTATTGCCGGCGATTACCTAATCTCCCACACAGTCACCCGTGCAGTACCATCGGCCCAGCGAGGCTTAACTTCCGTGTTCGAGATGGGAACGGGTGATCCCTCGCAGTATAGTCACCGGCAAACTTGAAGGCGCTTGGCGGGTGGTTGCCCGCAGCCTGTCGCAGCATCTACTTTGTTCCGGATGGTTTCTCCCGGAGGCCCATAGGAATGCGACTGCAATCTGGCGCCAAACAAAACCAACGAAATTGATTGAATTGAATTACAAGGCTTGTCAGAAGAGCATCCGCCTTACTGCGCGGAGTTAATTCTATGGACAAGCCGAACGGGCGATTAGTACTGGTAAGCTACGTGCATCACTGCACTTCCACCTCCAGCCTATCAACCAGATGGTCTTTCTGGGCCCTTCAGGGAGATCTCATCTTGGGGCGTGCTTCCCGCTTATATGCATTCAGCGGTTATCACAACCGAACTTCGCTACCCAGCCGTGCCCTTGGCAGGACAACTGGAACACAAGAGGTTCGTCCATCCCGGTCCTCTCGTACTAAGGACAGCCCCCCGCAAATCTCCTACGCCCACAGCAGATAGGGACCGAACTGTCTCGCGACGTTCTGAACCCAGCTCACGTACCGCTTTAATAGGCGAACAGCCTAACCCTTGGAACCTTCTACAGCTCCAGGATGCGATGAGCCGACATCGAGGTGCCAAACCAAAGCGTCGATATGAACTCTTGGCTTTGATCAGCCTGTTATCCCCGGCGTACCTTTTATCCGTTGAGCGATGGCCCTTCCATACAGAACCACCGGATCACTAAGGCCTGCTTTCGCACCTGCTCGACTTGTAGGTCTCACAGTTAACCACTCTTATGCCTTTGCACTCGACGACTGATTTCCAAACAGTCTGAGAGTAGCTTCGCGCGCCTCCGTTACAATTTAGGAGGCGACCGCCCCAGTCAAACTACCCGCCTAACTATGTCCCTCTTCCGGATTACGGAAGTAGGTTAGAGTCACAACTATCGCAGGGTGGTATCTCACCGTTGGCTCCACTGAGTCCAAGAACCCAGTCTCAAAGCCTCCCACCTATCCTGCGCAGCGAGAATCATAACCCATAGTTAAGTTGTAGTAAAGGTGCACGGGGTCTTTCCGTCTAGCTGCGGGTAACCGGCATCTTCACCGGTACTACAAGTTCGCCGAGCAACTCGTTAAGACAGTCGAACGATCGTTACACCATTCGTGCAGGTCGGAACTTACCCGACAAGGAATTTCGCTACCTTAGGACCGTTATAGTTACGGCCGCCGTTCACCGGGGCTTCAATTCAAAGCTTCGCCTTGCGGCTAACCTCTCCTTTTAACCTTCCGGCACCGGGCAGGTGTCAGCCCCTATACGTCGTTTTCGACTTAGCAGAGACCTGTGTTTTTGTTAAACAGTCGCCGTTCGCGCTTCACTGCGGCCCACTTGCGTGGGCGCTCCTTCTCCCGAAGTTACGGAGCCAATTTGCCGAGTTCCTTAACGAGCCTTCACTCGAGCGCCTTTGGATATTCTCCTCGTCTACCTGTGTCGGTTTGGGGTACGGTTCCCTTTGTTCTCCTTAGAGGATTTTCTCGGCAGCGTGGAATCAGATTCGTAAGCCCCATACGGGACTGAGTTACACCTCACTGTTAAGACTCAACGGATTTGCCTGTCGAATCCAGCTTACGTGCAACTACCGCTATAGCCATAGAGCGGCAACCTTATCCTTCTGCGTCACCCCATCGTCAAACGAACATTGGGAGGAACGGAATATTAACCGTCTGTCCATCGGCTACGCCTTTCGGCCTCACCTTAGGGACCGCCTAACCCTGAGCGGATTAACCTTCCTCAGGAAACCTTAGACTTTCGGCGCGGAGGGTTCTCACCTCCGTTATCGCTACTTATGCCGGCAGGGTCTCTTCGCAACGCTCCACCAGTCTTCTCAGTCTGGCTTCACTGCTGTTGAGAATGCTCTCCTACCACGCACACCTTAAGGTGTGCATTCGCTGCTTCGGTGTACAGTTTTAGCCCCGTTGTATTGTCGGCACCGGACCGCTTGACCAGTGAGCTATTACGCTTTCTTTAAAGGATGGCTGCTTCTAAGCCAACCTCCTGGCTGTCTGAGCGTTCCGACTTCCTTTCCCACTTAACTGTAATTTTGGGACCTTAGCAGGCGATCTGGGCTGTTTCCCTCTCGACGATGACGCTTAGCCGCCGCCGTCTGACTCCCGGACTGGTTGTCGCTGGCATTCGTAGTTTGGTTGGATTCAGTAAGCCGGAAAGCCCCTTAGTCCATCCATCTCTCTACCACCAGCGCAAATCATCCGAGGCTAGCCCTAAAGCTATTTCGGAGAGAACGAGCTATCACGGAATTTGATTAGCCTTTCACCCCTACCCACAGCTCATCCGAGCTTTTTTCAACAAACACCGGTTCGGTCCTCCAGTGGGTGTTACCCCACCTTCAACCTGGCCATGGGTAGATCATCCCGCTTCGCGTCTATTCCTGCCAACTGAACGCCCTGTTCAGACTCGCTTTCGCTTCGGCTCGCTTACGCTTAACCTTGCTGACAAGAATAACTAGCCGGCTCATTATGCAATAGGCACGCGGTCAGGCATTCCCCTTGCGGGGCATAGCCCTCCCAC
>Ga0224530_1000108_pt1:12500-55489 | contig 55489 bp, 37 predicted proteins | sample CBST75metaG_FD_179873 | JGI IMG/M metagenome (GOLD analysis project Ga0224530, IMG submission 179873) | Peat soil microbial communities from Stordalen Mire, Sweden - C.B.S.T75 | ecosystem: Environmental > Terrestrial > Soil > Wetlands > Peat | place: Sweden: Norrbotten County...
GGCTGGGCCTTGTTCAAACTTGGAGGACAAGTTCCTGGCCCATCGCAACGGATGGGCCAGAGGATGAAGACTGAAAGATCAAGCCTGCGCTTTTTCCTCGCCAGCAGCATGCCACAGATGCTGCATCTGCTCCAGCGAACGGCCTTTGGTTTCCGGCACAAACTTCCACATGAACAGGGCGGCGAGAATGCTCATCCCGCCGTAGATCCAATAGGCGAAGCCATGCTTGAAATGCGCCACCAGATAGGGATTGTCATTCAGAATGGGGAAGGACCAACTGACAAGATAGTTGGCGATCCACTGCGCCGAGACGGCCACGGCCATGGCCTTGCCGCGAATCTGATTGGGAAAGATTTCGCTGAGCAGCACCCAGGTGACAGGCCCCCAGGAAACAGCGAATCCAGCCGTGTAGACGAGCATGGCGACCAGCGCGACAATGCCCTTGCCGCCAAGCCACAGGTTCGCGCCGAGAGAAACCATGCTGACGGCCATGACCAGCGCGCCGATAATCTGCAACGGCTTGCGGCCGAAGTGATCCACGCTGAGGATGGCAATGACGGTGAAGGCCAGGTTGACCGCGCCCACAATGATCGTCTGCATCAGCGAGGCGTTGGTGGACATACCCATGCCCTTGAAGATGTCCGTCGCGTAATAGAGTACGACGTTGATGCCGACGAACTGCTGGAAGACTGACAGCGTGATGCCGATGAGAATCAGTGGCGCGCCGAAGGAAAACATCTTGCCGGAGTGATGCTCGGCAAAGGAGGCGCGGATTTCGGATAGTTCCGACTCGCGCTCTTCCGGCGTCACCAACTTGGTCAGCACGGCGCGCGCGGCGTCTTCCCTGCCCTTCATCATCAGGAAGCGCGGAGTCTCAGGCACAAAGAACAGGAGCAGCAAAAAGAGGCCGGCGGGAATGGTGCCGGAAAGGAACATGTAGCGCCAACCGATGGAATTCAGCCAGACATCGCCGCTGCCGGTTTTGGAAATTCCGAAGTTGACGAAGTAGATGACCAACATGCCGAAGATGATGGCGAACTGGTTCCAGGCCACCAGATTTCCGCGGACCTTGGCCGGCGCGATCTCCGCGATGTACATGGGCGACAGCATGGAAGCCAGGCCCACGCCGATGCCGCCAAGAATGCGGTAGATCACAAAATTCGTCATGAAGCCGGGTCCGCCGTGGCCGATGGGAGCAAAGGGAAACTCCGGCGCTGCGGCGCCCAAGGCGGAAAGCAGGAAGAGCACGGCGGCAATAACCAGGCCGCGCTTGCGTCCAATGTGTGTGCTGACCCAGCCGCCAATCAGCCCGCCGAAGATGCAGCCGATCAGCGCACTGGAGACCACAAAGCCGAGCAGCGAATTGGCTGCGTTGGCTTGGAGAGGGTTCGTCAGATCCGGGAATCGCGGATCAATGAAATAGGCCTTCAGACAGCCGACAGCGCCGTTGATGACGGCCGTGTCATAACCGAAAAGCAATCCGCCCAAGGTGGCAATGAGGGCCAGCAGAACGACGTGTGGATTTAATCGCGACATAAATCTCCCAAAAAAAGTGGACTAAAGGTGAAATTTGCAAAGCGCCGCAACCGTTTCAGGGCAAAAAACAGCCGGACTGCCCGCTGGCAGATTGCGCAAATATGAATTGCTGAGATCATAGCCCATTTGATCAACGATTCGACAGGGCTTGGCCGCTGGATAAACGATTTTTCAGGCGTTTTCAGTTGGAGGAGCACAGCAGAAGCGCTTCGTTTTCTGTAGAATTCCGGTAAACTGGTTCGCGACATCAGGAAAACGGCAAGATTTCTCTGGAGGACGCATGAAGACATGGAAAATTGCGCTCATCACGCTGCTGATTACGGTGGCAATTGGCGGCAGCTATCTTTTTATCGTGTGGAGGCACCGGCAGAATCCCGGAGTGACGCCTCAGGACGACGCCCGCCAGACGCTGAGCAAGGACGACCTGGTGGTGATGCGGGAGTTCTTTTTCACGACCTTTGAGGCCACCGAGAGGCTGGAAGGCACGACGGTGTGGATGAAGAACGGCTATACGATGCCGTATTTCCCCTACGCGAATGGACATGTGCTGTTTGCCAAGCAGGTGGGCGTCGTTCCCGCGGCGCAGCGGATGGACGTGAAGAAGATTGTGAAGGCAGCCGTCCCGGCCAGCCTTGACGACAATATGGAACACGGCAGCCAGCAGGCTTTTGCCGTCTTCGCGCTGCCGGGCGGCACTGATCTTTACGCTGTGCCCATTGGGACCATACAGGGCAACCAGGAAGCGTATTACTGCGACCTGATCTTCTACTACGACGATCCGCACAAGATTTACGACCACTGGTCCAAGGATGTGTGGGCGGCTGTCGATGCACACCAGGTGAAGCCGGGAATGAGCGAGGTGGAAACGCGCATGGCCATCGGGCGGAACTTGCAGACCGACGGCGGCAAGGAAGGCGACCGCACCGTGACCTATGACCAGAATGGTAAGCATTGGACGGTGACATACGTGAAAAACCAAGCCACGGCGATCAAGAGCGAATAGAGATACCGGTCAACCGCTAGGCCACGACCGAAGCAGCGATCGTCTCCTCGGCCTCCAGCTTGCTGCCTACATCGGCAGCGGCGGCAGCCAGCACGCGGTGATGGATGGTGAACAGCGCCAGCTCGAGCCGGTCGCTGACGCCGGTCTTGTCATAAATGGAGCGCAGGTAGTTTTTGATGACCTGCTCGGTGGTCTTCAGGCGGACGGCGATCTCGCGGTTCTTGCAGCCCTGGACGATGAGCGCCACAATGCGCATCTCCTTGGGTGTCAGGCGGTCACGCACCCGCGTGCCAACCATGTCTTCCTCGGGCGAATCAGCCACCATGAGCCGCGGAGGCAGCCAGGTTTCGCCGGCAGCCACCGCGCGCACACATTGCACCAGGGACGCCCCGGTCACATTGCGAAAGATCACGCCGCGGAAGCCCTTCTGCATGTACGCATCGACGGTTTCGTTATTTTCGGCAATCACGATGCCACGGCTGCCGGTGGCCTCCAGCAGCAGACGCAACTGGTCCATGTCCGGCCGCAGCGCAGAGGCGAGCAGAACAATGGAGCCGGGAAACGTCGTGATGGCGTGATTCATCCGGTCAAGGTCGGCACACTGAGCAATGATGCGGAGATCTTCGTCCATGGCCAGCACTTTCGCTGTACCGGCACGAAAAATCGCCTGTGAATCGGCCAGAATGATCTTTTTCATGATGTGCGCCTCGCGACATTATCGCATAGAGCCGGGTCGATGCCAGACTAAAGCGAAACCGGAGTTGCTGTATCCCGGAACCGAAGCACTCAAGTCGACGCGACCAACAGGGAACGGCGACCTTCGTGAAACTTATTCGGCTACTCCTACTCTGGTTTCGCTCGAAGCGCCAGACCGGCATGCTGATCCAGCCACGGCGGTATGGGCTCAGGCACTGGCCCTGCTCCTTGGACAATATCGGCATATTTCCAAAAGCCCTCGAACTGTCTCAATCTGCAACGCTCCAGCCTAGGTCACGTTCCTTTGGTGATCGGCCGTGATTGTGCTGGTGGAGGAGGTAAACCTCACAGCAACCTCAAGTTTTCCCAAAAATGAGATTAGAGCCCACCGGCGCCAAGGGTCATGAAAATTCGCGACCCCACTTTCCCATTCCTGGGCTTATGTAGCGGAATCCGATTTCGGCTCTTTTGCAAGGCGGTCAAGTTGAGAAACTCCGTGCCGATGAACAGGATGGAGAGGCATGGATGGCCGACCGCACAGAAATTCTGGAAGCCGCGCTGGACATTTATCCAGAAGGAATCGCGCTGCTCGATCTGGAGGGCCAGTTGGTTGTCTGGAACCGGGCTGCGGAAGCCATTACCGGGTACACGAGCATGGACCTGCTGGGACGTCCCGCGCCTGCGGCGTTGGAGCCGCTGCTCGACGGACTGCGGCCGGGAGAGCAAAAGCTGTGCAAGGAGGCGCGGGCGGGATATGGCTCTCTGGTCCACCTGGAACACAAGCTGGGGCAAAAGGTGCCGGCGATGATGCGGACTCTGGTACTGCGCGACGGGCTGGGCGGACGCATCGGAATCGAAATTGTTTTCCATCCCGCCAAGCGTCTAGATGCCTTGCCGCATGGAGAGTGCGATGAAGACTCCGGCGTGGAGATAGACCACGCGGAGTTTGAAAACCGCTTGACGGGTTCGTTCGAGGACTTTCTGCAAGGAGGGGAGAGCTTCGGCGTGCTCTGGATTGCCGTCGATCAGGCCCCGGATTTGCGCAGGACTCACGGCGCTGGCGCCTGTGAGGCGATGCTCGTCAAGGTAAAGCGGGCGTTGACAAGCGGGTTGCGGCCGGCCGAGGAGATCGGGCGCTGGGGCGAGGATGAGTTTCTGGTGCTGTCTCACGAGCGTACACCGGGGATGCTGGCGGCTCACGCGCAGTTGCTGGCCGGCCTGCCCCGAACGGCGGACTTCCGCTGGTGGGGCGACCGTGTGTCGCTAACCGTGAGCATCGGCGCGGCGCAAGCGGAACGGAAGGAAAGCTTGGCCGATTTACTGGAAAGAGCGAAAGCCGCAATGCTAACCAGCTTTCATGCGGGCGGAAACCAGATCACCTCCGCGTCAGGGAGGCCCTCATGCTCGCCATCCTAGGCATTCTGGTGGTATTCGGGTCCATTATCAGCGGATTTCTGATGGAGAAAGGCAATATCCATGTCCTGATGCAGCCGGCCGAATTGCTGATCATCGTCGGCGCGGCCTCCGGCACGCTGCTGACGGCCAATCCGATGCACATCATCAAGGACATCGCCCACGGACTGACGGGCCTGCTGAAAGGCTCTCCCTTCGGCAAGCAGCGCTACCTGAGCACGCTCAAAATGATGTACCAGTTTCTGAACAAGGTGCGCAAAGAGGGATTGCTGAGCGTGGAAATGGACGTGGAAGAGCCGGAGAAGAGTGTCATCTTCAAGAACTATCCCGAATTTCTCGCCGACCATCCCTCGCGGAACTTTGTGTGCGACACGCTGCGCATGGCCATCACCGGGGGCGTGGAACCGTTCGACATGGACCAGATGATGGATCTGGACATGGAGGTTCTGGACCACGAGGCAACGCAGCCGGTCGCTTCCCTGAGCACCGTGGCGGACGCGCTGCCCGGCCTGGGCATTGTGGCAGCCGTGCTGGGCATCGTCATCACCATGGGCGCGCTGGGCGGCCCGCAGGAAGAAATCGGGAAGAAGGTGGCGGCGGCGCTGGTGGGCACCTTTCTGGGCATTCTGCTCTGCTACGGCGTGGTCGGACCCCTCAGTTCAGCCATGGCCAAGACCGCCACGGCACAGAACGAATATCTGCATGTACTGCGCGTGCTGATGCTCTCTTTTCTGAAGGGCTCGGCTCCCATGATCGCCATCGAAATGGGGCGGCGCGCAATTCCGGCGCATGTGCGGCCTAGCTTCGATGAGATGGAAAAGGGTTGCAAGAACCACTCTGTCGGCAGCGCGGATGCGGCAGCGGCCGGCGTGTAAAAGCGGCGCAAGGCATTACCAGAAGGGGCGCATCATGGCAACCGGCAGAACAGCACCGATTATCATCATCAAGAAAGTCGTAGGGCATGGCGGCGGCCATAACGGCGGCGCGTGGAAGGTGGCCTATGCCGACTTTGTCACGGCCCTGATGTCGCTGTTCATCGTGCTCTGGTTGATGAGTTCCAGCGAACAGGTCAAGAAGGCCGTGGCCGGCTACTTCAACGACCCCCTGGGAACCGGCAAGCTGATGGGCACCCAGATGACCGGCACCGGCGACGCCGCGATTGCCGCCACTCCAACCGACAAGCTGCAAAAGTTGAAAGAAAAGCTCGAACAGGAGATCAAGGCACGGAAGGACCTGGAAAAGCTCTCGAAACAGATTGAGATCACGGTCACCTCCGAGGGGCTGCGCATCGAACTACTGGAGGGCAAGGACGGAACCTTCTACGAGATTGGAAGTCCCAAGCTGAACGCCAACGGGCAGGAGTTGATGACGCTGCTGGCCTCGGAGTTGAAGACCCTGCCCAATTCACTGCTGATTGAGGGCTATACCGACGCCACGCCCTATTCCGGCAATATCGACACCGGTTACAGTAACTGGGATCTGTCGGCCGACCGCGCCAACTCCGCGCGCCGACTGTTGCAACAGGCTGGCGTGCGCTCGGATCAGGTCAGCCAGGTGCGCGGCTACGCAGATCAGATGCTGCGCGTCAAAAACAATCCCACGGATCCATCCAATCGAAGGGTTTCGATTCTGGTGAAAAACGACAACGCGCCGGTGCCGACGCTCTCGGCGGCCAATGTGGTGAATGGAAGCACGCCGCTGCCGGGGACCGAGAAGGCGCACGCCGCCGCAAAAAGCCCAGCCAAGCCAACGAGCGCAGCGTCCACCGCCAAGCCCGCCGCTCCGGCCACCGCGGTTTCAGCCCCCAAACCGCAGACAACCGCCATGATCAACAAGCTCAAGAGCCTGCTGCAGGAAACGAAGAAGTAGCGGCTTCGGTATCCCGCCTTGGCTCAGCAGCAAAACCTGGAGCACCCGCCCGTTCATCGCGATAATAAGACCGCGATGAACGGGGCACAGCTTTTCGAGGTTCATAGTGATTCTTCGGAGTTGATGAAAGGGCCACCTGCCGACGTTACAGTAATAATTCAGATTCTAGCGACTGAGATCTGAAAGAAGTTGTTTCCTGACAGACAAGGTATCCTCGTGAACGCTACAACGAGTGAGCCCGATCAGATCGGAATCTCCGTGAGGCTCGTCATCGAGGTAATACACATAAACGATGTAGTACTGCTTACCTTTTACAAGATGTTCCGGAGCAAAGTTCTGCTGTTCGTTGAGCATCCCAGGGAACGGATGAACCCTGAATACAAGTCCCCGTTTCCAGTGAATCTGGCTTTTGACTGCCTCTACCAGGCGAACGGTATCAAACTCGCCTTGCCCATACCCCTCGTCAGCGTAGGTCCCATCCGTAGGCTGCGAGGATAAAGCCTTAACGCGCAGGATATGAATGGCCCCGCCCTTAAGTTTCGTTGGCATCGTGTGACATGCCACTGCGTTGCCGGGAATCTGGGGCACAATCTGTCCATGTGCAGACAAGGTGTCCGAGTAGAACAGAGCCAAGAATACGATGAAAAGGAAGCGCATAAGTCTCATTGCATTTCACTTTACTGTAATACATCATGTATAAGGCTCTTGTCGCCAGGGCCCCGTTGCGCTCCGGTTCCTCAGAATGACAGATCATTGCTCATGCAATCGTTTTGCGCTGGATCAATTCTGTTCGATGACCTCGATCGTGGGCGCGGAATCCGTCTGGGAAACGCAGACCAGCTTCGCCGCGTTGAGGACGGCGCAACTCGCTTGACTCTGTGTTCCATTGGCGATTAGTAAGGTCCCGGTGCCGGAGGCTGTCGCGTCTGCGCTGTAGGTCAGGCTGATCGACTGATCCCAGGAGGAATTTTCCTGGCCCGCCGTACTCATCGCGCCCGTGATCGCGCCGTTCGCGGTCAGGTCGAATTCTCCCACGTTGCCGTTCGAATCGACATCCAACTGCGGCAGTTCGCCGTAGAGGTCGTTGGCGGCGATGGCCGCGCTGCTGACAGCGGCCTTCGTCTGCGGCTCGAGCCAGCCAGAACCGAGAGAACCATCGGCGTTCACGTTCATCGCAAAGGCGCTGTTGGCGTCGAACAGGTAGAGATAGGTGGTGCCGCTGGCCGAAGGAAAAATCACGCGGCCGGGATAAGTGGAGTCGAAAGCGAGAACAAATGCCGCGCCTTTTGCGCTGCCGGCCGTGTAGGTTCCGTTGTCATTCGCATAACTCTGATTGACCGTCATGTTACCCGCGCCGTCGCCCGTCTGCTCCAAGACATGAGCATAGAAGCCCGATGGCGTAGTGCTGCTCGTGGCAAATTCCGCCCCACGTGTATAGAGAACCGAAGGCCCGGAGAGGCTCGCGCCGGAGTAGGAGGCCTGTTGCTGAGCGCGCAAAGTACCGGCCTGTTCGCCGTCATCCGAGGTGTTATCCAAAATGAACATGCGGTTGGCGTCGATCATGTAGACGGTAAAACCAGTTGTGTTGCCGGCCGTGCTGCCAGCATTATTGAGGGCAACGGTGAAGCGGCCCGTGGTTGCATCCGGCGAGGTGTAGCTTCCGGTGAAGGGCGAGGTCTGCGCGGTTGCGCTGCCGCCTTCGGCCGTATCGATGACGCCGCTGACAAGATTGTCGGCTGAGGCGCTGAACAGGCCTGCCGAGGTCTTCGGATTGCCGCTGTTCGTCTCGCCATCAAGGCCGAAAGCAAAGCTCTTGCCGCTGACGGCGCTGGCGGTGAATGCGCTGGGCGTGGCCAGAGAACAGTTGGCCGTGCCCTGCTGACCGGAAGGCAGCGTGCCCAGGTCATCGTCTTCGACCATGCGAAACTGCTGCGCCGGTTCGGCGGTCGCGGCAAGCGCCAGCAGCCACTGCGTTGTCTGGATTCCCGCGGCGTTATTGTTCAAGACGGTGTGAATGGAGGCCACGCCATTGTTATCGGCCCCGATGCTGTAAGTGCCGGTCAGGGTGCCGGAAGCCGAGCCAATGTCATGGCTGTTGGTGTCCAGAATGCCGCTGGTGAAGTTACCCGCGCCGGCGGCCTGGAAGCTGTAGAGAGAGGCCCAGCGCGAACCGTTGTCGTCGGCAAAGCCCTGAAGCAGGCAAACATAACTGCCGTTGAGTTTGCCGTTGTTGACGCCGTTCGGACCGGCGCCGACATTGACGGTGTAAGTAACAGGGCCGGCGGTATCGCCAAGGGTGTCAGCAACCGAAACCTGGAAAGTGATGGCGCCGGATGAGGAGGGCGTTCCGGTAATCGTCAGCTTGCTTCCGCTGGTATTGAAGTAGGTAAAGCTGTCGGGCAGTCCCGTTACCGTCCAGCTATATCCCGGCACGCCGCCGGTTACATTGATCGGCCCGGAGTAGGCGTTGCCCGCGGTTCCGGACGGCAGCGCAGTGGTCGTGATTTGGATTCCGGGGTTGATGGTGAGAGCGGCGGAAGCCGATGTGCCTGCCGCCGTGCTGACCGTGACGCTGGCAGTACCGGAGGTGGCGATCAGCGTGGCAGGAACTGCGGCCGTCAGTTCCGTCGCGCTGACATAAGTCGTCGCCAAGGCGGTGGATCCCCACCTTACGGTCGCGGCCGAGGTAAAATACTCTCCGCTGATGGTCATCGTGAACGCCGCGCCGCCCGCCATGACCAGGCTGGGGCTCAAGCCGCTGATAGACGGTGGCGCTGGCTTGATGGTAAAAGTGGCCGGAGCCGATGCGCCATCCCCTGTTGTTACCGTAATGCTGGCCGTGCCGGCATCTACGATCAGGCTGGCCGGGACAGCCATGGTCAGTTGCGTTGGGCTGACATAGATCGTGTCCAGAGCTACCGAGCCCCACGCGGAGGTTGAGGCCGGGGTGAAGGCGGTGCCTTTGATGGTCAGCATGAACCCAGCGCCTCCAGCAGTCGTCGAAGAGGGAGTCAGACTGGTGATGGCGGGCGCTGCCGGATTGACGGTAAAGAAGATTGAATTCTCCGCCCATCCGCCATCGCCGGAGCTGTAAACCGTAACGCTGGCCGTGCCGGCGGTGGCAATCAGGCTGGCCGGGACCGACGCTGTCAATTGTGTGGCGCTGACACGGGTTGTAGCCAGCCACGTCGTTTCCCAACGGGCTTGCGTGGTCGATGGAAAGTTGGTTCCGTTGATGGTCAATGTGAATTTGGCGCCACCGGCCGAGGCCGCGGCAGGACTTAGGCTGGTAAGGACGGTCTGCGGCTGCGTAATGCTAAAGGTCACAGGAGCCGATGTGCCGCCGGCGCTGGTCACCGTTATGCTGGCTGTGCCAACAGTTGTCACCAGGCTGGCAGGAACGGTTGCCTCGAGTATGGCTCCTCCCACGGATGTCGTGACCAGCGGCGTTGTTCCCCAATTGATGGTCGTGGTTGAGGCGAAGTGTGTGCCGACGACGCTCAACAGGAAAGCGGCACTGCCGGCAGTAACATGACCTGGAGAGATTGTGGTAATGACTGGCGGCGCCGGATTGACGGTGAAGGAGACGCTGGATGAGGTTCCGCCTGCAGTAGCAACTGAGACGCTGATTGTGCCGGCGCTGACGATCTGGCTGGAGGGAAGGACGGCCGTGACCTGAGTGGAGCTTACGTAAGTCGTCGCCAGCGCCGTGCCTCCAAACTTCACCACTGTGGCCAAGGTTCCTGGAAGAAAATTGGTTCCATTGACGGTCAGCGTGAGGGCGACGCTGCCCTGCACAACCGAGCCGGGAGTCATGCTGGTGATCGTGGGCTTGGGCGGATTGATGGTGAAGGTGGCAGCGGAGGAGGTTCCGCCAGCGGTCGTGACTGTAACGCTGGCCGTGCCGACCGCAGCAATCAGGCTGGCCGGGACCGCGGCTGTCAATTTGGTCGCGCTTACGTAGGTCGTGGTCAGGGCCGTGCTGCCCCAGCTCGAGGTCGCAGCCGAGGTAAAGTTTGTTCCGTTGATGGTCAGCGTAAACGCCGCGCCGCCGACGGTGACCGAAGTCGGGCCCAGGCTCGTAATGGCCGGCGCAGCAAGCGCCACTTCGGGAGAAGCGCCGCCGGTCGTGTTGACCATGGCGTTGGCCGTGCCGGCGGTCGTGCTGACCGCGAGGCTGGCCGTGCTTGGGGTGGCGACCAGGCGGGAAGGAACCGCGACTCTGAGCCGCGTCGAACCGAAGTAGCTTGTGGCCAGCGGTGTCGTACCCCAACTCGTGCTCGATTCCGGAGTGAAGTTCGTTCCGCTGATGTCCAGCTTGAAGTTCGCGCTGCCCGCTGGGGTTGAAACCGGACTCACGCCGGTGATGGTGGGCGAAAGCGAACTGCCGGTCTGAACGATAGAGAACGAACCTCCACAGCCCATCAGGAACAAAGAAGCGCCCATTGCGGCAATGCCGGGAAGCGAAAGCCACAACGCGCGCCTGCGGGAAAGCGTCACACCAGAGGCATCTCGACAGGCTGCGGAAAAAGGCTGATTTCCCGGAAAAGTTGGCGAAATTTTATCTTCCGGGGCTGAACAGGCTGAGGAAAAACTTGATTCAAGCTGTGCTTTGTAACAGGGCATGACTTCAGTCGTGCCGTAATTACAACAAGTTGAAGATGCGGGCTTTAGCCCCTGCCAAACCGTCTTTTCCCGACAAGCTGAATTCAAGCCTTTTTCCGGAGCCTGTAAAGTCCGCGTTGAATGTGTTGGCTTTATACGGGGGTTGAATCCCCCGCCTCCCACTCCAGCGACAAGGACCCGTCGCTGGGGACCCTGGTCTCCCTCCATATCGAGTTCTTTCGCAGCCAGCGCTGCCAGACTTTGACGGGTCTTGGGTGGGAAAACTGCCAGCATTGCCGACGCCAGCTCTCCGCTCACCGAAAAGGCCACTGTCAACCCGCGCATGAACGAATGTGAGCTACGCATTTTGGACTCCCTGACGAGGCGTGTAGCGTCCTTCTCCTGCCACAACCTGCTCGGCGGTCCGTTTCATGTGGATAAACTTACCGTTGATCGCGCCGTTTGAAGGGCGGCTGCGATCTGGGGCCGTCTAACTAAGAGATCGTCAAGAGTCGGCGATTCAAAAGGTTACTTTTGTTCAATTGGTTAGAGCGTTCTAAATTTGAACGGCCCGCAGCTCTCGCGAAAGCTCCGCCGACAGGTCGCAACGCATATAATCAGCCTGTTGTGCATACTTTTCTTTCAACTCGCTTCGGCCGGGCTGGGCAACTGGCTACTGGCATGGGATTGGGGCTTGCGCTGGCCCTCTCCATCACGGTTCATGGACGCGCGCAGGCCGCCACGGAGACCAGCTCCGCCGCGGGAGATCGCGGCCGCATCCTGCTGGTGTTGCCCTTTGACAACCGCACCGGGCAGCCCAGCCTGGAGTGGATTCGCGAGGCCTCGGCGGAGATTCTGAGCAGCCGCTTGGCTTCGGCGGGTTTCGCCCCCATGAACCGCGCGGACCGCATGTATGCCCTGGATCACCTGGGGCTGCCGCCGCAGGGCTTTCATCCCTCGCGAGCCAGTTCGCTGAAGCTGGCCGAGACGCTGGACGCCGACTCGATCATCGTGGGCAGCTACGTGACCGATGGCACCAAGATTGTGGCGGAAGCGCAGATCGTGGATGTACCCCACCTGCGCATGAGCCAGACGGTCACCGCCCAAGGCGAGATGCGCCAGATGATCCCGGTCTTTAATTCACTGGCTTGGAAACTGGCCAAGCAACTCGACCCTGGGTTCAACGTCGTTGAGGAGACTTTTGCTGCCACCAACTCCGGTCTGCGCCTTGACGCCTTCGAGCAGTACATTCGCGGCATCACGGAGTCCGATCAGGCCGAACGGCTACGCCACCTGAATTCGGCTGTCCGGCTCAGTCCTGAGTTTAGCCAGGCTTGGATGGCGCTGGGCCGCGAAGAGTACGCCAGCCAGCAGTACGAGCAGGCCGCCGCCGCTTTCGCCAAGGTGCGCAGCAGCGACGCCGACGCCCTCGAGGCCGGCTTCTATCGCGGCCTTTCGCTTCTGTTCTCCGGCGACTATCCCCACGCCGAGGAGTCTTTTGCCGGCGTGGCGCGCGTTCTGCCGCTGGCCGAAGTTCTGAATAATCAGGGAGTGGCCCTGGCCCGACGCGGCAAGGACGGCATTCCGCTTTTCCGCCAAACGGTGGCCGCAGACCCCAACGGGGCTGACTACCACTTCAATCTGGCTGTCAGCCTCAGACGCCACGGCGATAACGCCGAAGCCTTGACAGAGCTGGCCCAGTGCCTGCGCCTGCACCCCAGCGACAGCGAGGCCCAGGCGGTCCAGAAATACTGGACAACCGCGCCCAAAACGCCGGCTGCGCATGCAGCCACCAGCGTGGAAGAAGCCGAAGAGTTGAAAGAGGAAGCCGAGGCCAAGGCCGATCCGCTGGAACGCATCGAGCGCAATTTTGATGCCGCCGCCTTCCACCAGGCCGCGCAAATGATGGAGCAGATGGAAGCTTCGCGGCTGGCCGCACTGGGGCCGCAGGAGCGCGCGCAGAAGCTCTCCGCCCATGCCAAGGATTATCTCGACCGTGGCCTGCTGCTTGACGCCGAGCGGCTTTATCAAGCCGCCTTGGCCGCGGACGACAAGGTCGGCGAGGCCCACGCAGGCCTCGCCGAGGTCCGCGAGCGCACCGGCGACGCCAAGGCCGCTCGCAGAGAAGCGGCAACTGCTCTGGAACTAATGCCTTCCGCCGATGCATACCTGGTGCTGGGTCGGCTGAACCTGGCGACCAACCACCTGGACGAGGCCCGGCAGGAGGACGATGCCGCCTTGAAGATCGACCCGAAAAGCAAGGCAGCCATTGAGCTGAAGCAGCGGCTCGACGCAAAGGAAGGGCAGCAAAAATAGGACAATCTTCCATCTTCGGCGCGGGCTTTTCGCTTAGAATGTGAAGCACCCGGTGGTTGGGCCAACCGCCAGAGCGTTTTGGGAATACATGTGGACTTTTCAATCGTGTTCGTAGGTGCCTTTTTCTTAAGGAAAAAAGCCACTTGGCAACATGGATTCGGTCTGCACCAATTCTCAAAATGCTATCGGCCCTGAAGGAGCACGCCATGGTTCAGAAGCCAGGCAGGTTCGCCGTTTGGGTTGGTTTGGTTTGGGCAGCGGGGTTGGTCATCTGCGGATGGACCGCCACGGCATGCGCCCAGCAAGCGTTTGTAGACAAGTTTGTCCTCTCCGACACGATTCAGCCGGTCACGGCCGGTGAGCTACAGCGGGCCATTGCGCGCGCCAACACTGACGGCGCCCACGCCCTACTGATTGAACTGGACACGCCGGGTGGCCTGCTGGACTCGACCCGCGCCATGGCAGGCGCCATTCTCTCTTCCAAGGTTCCCATCATTGTTTATGTGGCTCCGGAGGGGGCGCGCGCCGGCTCGGCCGGATTTTTCCTGCTTGAATCGGCCGACATCGCCGCCATGGCTCCCGGCACCAACGCCGGAGCGGCGCATCCCGTGATCGAATTCGGTCCGCAGCCCGACGCCACCATGACCCAGAAGATCGAGAACGACGCCGAGGCCTTTCTGCGCTCTTACGTCACCCGCCGCAACCGCAACGCCGTGGCGGCCGAGGAAGCCGTTCACTCATCGCACTCCTACACGGCCCAGGAAGCGCTGGACCAGCATCTGATTGACCTGACCGCCGTAAACGAAAGCGAGCTGCTGCAAGCGCTCGATGGCCGCGAGATTACCCGCATGGACGGCAGCAAGCTTGTGCTCCATCTGGCCGGGGCGCGGATCGATCTTCTGAAGCCCACGCTGCGCGACGATCTGCTTGGCTGGCTGGTCAATCCCAATATCGCGCTGCTGTTCCTGATTGGCGGCGCGCTGCTGATCTATCTCGAATTCAATGCCCCCGGCACCATCGTCCCCGGCGCTCTGGGCACGCTGATGGTGCTGCTGGCCATTTTCGGATTGAACCTGCTGCCTATTCGCTACACGGCCGTGCTGCTGCTGGTGGCGGCCATGGTCTTCCTGCTGCTGGAAGCCAAGTTTGGCGGCCACGGAGCGCTGGCCATCGCAGGAATTGTCTGCCTGACCTTCGGGACGCTGACGCTGGTGGCCGCGCCGGTGCCGGAGATGGCCGTCAGCCCCTGGTTGGCCCTGGCCGTCAGCGCCGCCTTCGGCTGCATCACCGTCTTTTTGGTTCGACTGGCGATACGCGCCCGCCGCCTGAAAGCGCATGTGGGCCCGTCAGCGCTGGTGGGCCGCGGCGCTTCGGCCATGGAGCCGCTTACGCCGCGGGGCCGCGTGCTGGTTGAGGGAGAAATCTGGAGAGCCGTCTCGACCAAACCGGTCCCAGCCGGCGCGTCCCTGCGCGTCGTGGGAAGCGAGCAATACCTCTTGCATGTCGAGCCGGCCGAAGCGCAAAAGCCGGCCACAACCGCATAACTGGAGTAGAATCCGTCCTGAGTGAGGGAAGTCCAATGTCTGATGCAAGCATGCCTGTTCTGATCTTCGTCGCGATTCTCGTTCTCTACCTGCTCAACTCCATCAAGATTCTTCGCGAGTACGAGCGTGGAGTCATCTTCCGGCTGGGCCGCGCCCTTCCGGTGCCCAAGGGCCCCGGCATCATCCTGGTCTTCCGGCCCTTTGACCAGATGGTGCGCATCTCTCTGCGCCAGCAGGTTTTCGTGGTTCCGCCGCAGGATGTGATTACCGCTGACAACGTCACGCTCAAGGTGGACGCCGTGGTGACGCTCTACGTGGTTAATCCCTTCGACGCCGCCATCAAGGTGGTCGACTACGTCTACCAGACCTCGCAGTTGGCGCAGACCAGTTTGCGCTCGGTGCTGGGCGAGGTCGAGCTGGACGAGTTGCTCAGCCACCGCGACAAGCTGAATCTGAAGATTCAGTCCATCATCGACCAGCGCACCGAACCGTTCGGGGTCAAGGTCATCTCGGTCGAAGTCAAGCAGGTGGACCTGCCCGAGCAGATGCAGCGCGCCATGGCCAAGCAGGCCGAAGCGGAGCGCGAACGCCGCGCCAAGGTCATTCACGCCGAGGGCGAGTTCAACGCCGCCCAGAAGCTGGTGGACGCTGCGGCCCTGCTGGCCACCGAGCCGATCACGATTCAGTTGCGCTACCTGCAAACCCTGACCGAAATCGGCGTCGAGAAGAACACCACCATCGTCTTCCCGCTGCCCATGGAGCTGATGACGCTGTTCAACAAGCTGGGCACGGCGGCTCTGACCAAGGCGGATGCGTTCAACAAGGCCGACGCGGAGAAGAAGTAGGCCGGCGAGCTTCTTGCAAAACGCTATTGAGACTGCAAAACGTGACGGAACTAACTGGGCCGCGTCTGATCTGTGCCGTAGGCCGGCGAGCTTCTTGCAAAACGCTATTGAGACTGCAAAACGTGTCAGGGCACGACTTCAGTCTTGCCCTGACAGAATCAATTGCCTGAAGGCGTTTTTGCGAGAATCTCCGGCGAGAGGATTTTCAGTTGCCGCCCAGCAGGCAATCCGCAAAGCGGAAATGCTCTAGAATTGCCTATAGGCCCCTTGGGTCAGGCGCGCCTGTCCGCGCAACATTCATCCGGCGAGTCCGCTCCTCACGGAGCCCGTGCCACGCAACTCAATTTCAGGGACCGCGCTTTTTCAAATTCTGCTGGAAGTTTGAGGATATTTCATGCCAGAAGCCTTTGACGGGGAAAGAATCCGTCCAGTTCAACACCAGGTCGATTCCTTAGCCGACGCTCAGACTGACACGGAAGTGACGCTCAGTCCCATGCTACTGCTGGGCATCGCGCTTGGCTTGGTGCTGCTCTGTGGCCTGTGCTTTTGGCTCGGCTATGTGATCGGCGGGCACAGCCACAATTCCTCGTCCAGCCAGCAACCCGCCGCCAGCGCCTTGCCGGCGAGCGGTTCCCTTTCCAAGCCCTCGGCCGCCCCGCAGGGCGCCTACCAGCCGCAAAGCTCGGCAAGCAACTCGTCTTCCTCCGACGAAAGCGACTCTACTGCTGCCGCACAAACTTCTGACACCGATGCCGCCCAGCCCTCTGCGGCACCGGCTGGCCCATCAACTCCCGCCTCGGATCGATAACCTTCCGTCCTGCTTGCACAATGAAAAAAATAGAGATTCCAGCAAAATCCATTCCGGCTCGATTGTGTCCGTCGTCCGCTGTCTTCGCCGGCCCGCAATCAATGAAACTGTGCCCCATCCATCGGACGCCTTTGTTTTTGTCCGATGGGTGGGAGTCCATAGCGAGAACTTACTGAGCGCTTTTTCCCGCCGTCTGTTCACCGCGCATCCACTCCGGCAAGCCCGAGGCAATCGCTGCGCGCACGGCCTGCGACAGCTCTTCGCGCGTCGCATATTTGCTCGGCAGAATGGGCTCGTGGAAAACGATGTGCGCCGTGCCCGGCTTGATGCGCGCGCTGCCTCTGGGCATCATGGTTTCGGTGCCATAAATCGAGACCGGAATGACCGGCGCGCCGCTGTCCATCGCCATGTAAAACGGGCCTTTCTTGAAAGGCAACAGGCGGCCGTCCGCAGAGCGCGTGCCCTCAATGAACGTGGTGATATGGATACCCTTGGCCAGCAGACGCACGGCTTCCTGCACGCTTTTTTTCGCGTTGGCGGCGCTGCCGGCGCGGTCCACGGGGATAAACTCCCCCAGCTTCATCGCGTATCCCAGCGCGGGCAGGCTCATCAGCGAGCGCTTGAGGAACGAGGAAATGCGGCCGGGAATCCTGGGGATCAGCACCGGCGGATCGAGATTGGAAACGTGGTTGGCCATGAAGATACAGGCCGTCTTAGCAGGAATGCGCTCGCGGCCCACAACCTCGACGCGAACGCGCGCAGCCCACAGGCCGGCGCGGGCGATCCGATTGCCGACGCGATAGAGCGGCATGATGTTGCCCGTGATCATGGCCAGGGGAATGAAAATAATCGCCGAGGGAATGCTCAGAACGACAATAACGACAAGCGCTAAAAATGAAGAAATCATAGAGATTATTTGAGCCCTCAGCCCTGTCGTTCCCTGAGCCGCGCGGGCAGCTTTTCATAGATGCCGTCAAAGCCGCCGTTGGAGAGAATCGCCACCACATCGCCGTCTTCGAGCTGTGGCACAACTTCCTTCAGGATCGTTTCCACATCCGGGCAGAGAGCGGCTTGCGTTCCGGCCGCGTTGAGCGCCTCGACCACCTCTGCCGGGTTCAGGCGCTCAGCCTCCGGAATGCGCTGCTGCTGGTAGACGCTGGCCAGCACCACGCGATCGGCCAGGCGCAGACTCTCGATCAGATCCGCTTCCAGCACCTTGCGCCGGAGCGTGTTCGAGCGCGGCTCCAGAATAGCCCACAGCCGCGATTTCGGATACACGGAACGCAGCGCGCGGAGGGTTTCGCGGATGGCCGTGGGATGATGCGCAAAGTCTTCGATGACCGTGACGCCGCCAACGACCGCGCGCACTTCCATCCGCCGCTTCACGCTTTTGAAGCTCGCGAGAGCCGTAACGATGGCCTCTTTGCCGACGCCCTGTCCGAAAGCGAGAGCAGCGGCAGCCGTGGCGTTCAGCGCGTTGTATTCGCCGACGAGGCTCATCTTCAGCTCGGCCCACAATGCCCCCGCGCGCCAAACTTCCCAGTGCGTGAGGCCGCCCTCGTAATGCAGATTCTGAATGCGCCACTCGGAAGCGTCAGAAAATCCGTAGCGCTCGACGCGGCAGAGCGCGCCCGCGACGCACTCGCTCACGTTCGCGTTGCCGTCGTAGGCCACGATCAAGCCGCGGCGCGGAACCAGATTCACGAGCCGCTTGAAGGCCGTCTTCACAGCATCCAAGTTCGCATAAATATCGGCGTGATCAAACTCGACGTGCGTCAGGATCAACGCGTCGGGAAAGTAATGCAGAAACTTCGGTCCCTTGTCGAAGAAGGCCGTGTCGTACTCGTCGCCCTCGACGATGAAGGTGCGCGTGGGCCGGAGCTGGAAACTGGAGCCGAAATTTTCCGCCACGCCGCCAATCAGAAACGACGGCTCCAGCGCCGGGTTCTCGCGCGCGGCCACCTGATAGATCCAGGCCAACATGCTGGTCGTCGTGGTTTTGCCGTGCGTACCGGCGACCACCAGCGACTCGCGCCCACGGAGGAACTCATCGTGCAGGAGAGCCGCCATCGAAGTGAAGGGAATGCGCTCGTCGAGGATGCGTTCGATCTCCGGATTGCCGCGCGAGAGAGCGTTGCCGATCACGACCAGATCCGGCGCGGGATCGAGATTCGCCTCGGCATAGGGCTCCAGGATCGGAATGCCCAACTCACCGAGCTGATCGCTCATGGGCGGATAGGCGGCCTTGTCCGAGCCGGTGATGCGGTGGCCCTGCAACTGCAAAAGCCCGGCCAGCGAAGCCATTGCCGTGCCGCAGATGCCGCTTAAATGGATGTGCCGTGGCGACGAACTCATTGCGCCACCGTCCGTTCCGTCCGATGCATGTTGATTGTCTTTTCTCTAGTCACTGATTCTTATTCCCTATTCCCTTTTTCTTGAGCAGCTTCCTCAATTCCCTAATCCCTGCTTTTATTTCACCACTGCTGGCTCGATCATGTGCAACTGCGCTTCATCGCGGACCGTCAGCTCGGCCTCGACGCCCAGGGTCAAGGTGACGTTTTGGCGCGAAACATGGCCACTGCGCAGGCCAATGGCGATGGGTCCGGTGAAGTCATCGAAAACGTGCTGAATTACCTCAACAAGCAACTCGGGCGGCGCGCCCAGCGAGGTGCAATTCAGCATTTCGCCGAATATGATGCCGGTCACTCCTTCCAGCTTGCCCGCCGAGCGCAGTTGCCACAACATGCGATCAAGCTGATAGGGCTTGACACCCACATCCTCAAGAAAGAGCAGCTTGCCTTCGGTCTGCGGCTCATAGGGCGTACCGAGCAGAGAAACCAGAATGCTGAGGCAGCCGCCATAGAGCGTGCCGCGCGCAAGCCCCGGGTGCAACGGACGCAGGCCCTCCGATGCGCCCACCATGTAGGGCTTGCCGCCGAGAGCCGCTTGCAGGCTGGGCAGATCGACGCCGCCTTCACGCGCAAAATCCGCCGAGAGCATCGGCCCATGAAAGGCCGGCAACTGAATCTGGTCGAGCAGCCACAGATGCAGCGCGGTCAGGTCGCTGAAGCCGATGAAGGGCTTGGGGTTCGCGGCGATCAGGTCAAGATCCAGCCCGTCGAGCAGATAATTCGATCCGTAGCCGCCGCGCGTCGAAAAAATGGCGCGCACCTGCTCGTCGGCGAAGGCATGATGCAGATCGTCGAGCCGCATCTCCGGCGTCCCCGCAAAGTAGAGCGGTCCGCTGGCAAGAAGATACGCGGAGGCCTCGGGCGCGTAGCCGAGCGCGCGCAGGGCCGCGAATCCGCGCTCGACGCGCTCGGGCTCCGGCGTGGAGGCAGGAGAAACCACGGTCACACAAGCGTCGGCCGGAACCGTGTGCGGCTTGAGCAGGGCGGTCACGCTGGCCATGCCTCGCCGCGGGCAATCAGGGACGCAGGCCCGGTCAGCCGCAGTTCCGTGCCCTGCCCGCCCCACTCGATGGTCTGCGCGCCGCCGGGAGCCACAACCTTGAGCGGCGACTGGCAGCCGTGAACGCCGATGGCAGCCGTGGCGCAGGCTGAACTGCCTGTGCCGGAAGACTGGGTCGGCCCCACGCCGCGCTCGAAGATGCGAATCTCAATCTCCGTAGGGCTGATGATGCGGAAAAATTCGACGTTGGTCTGATGCGGAAAGTCGGGATGAACGCCGATCTCCGCGCCGATCTCGCGCCAGGTTTTCCTCCCCACGTTAAACTCGGCATTGTCGACCAGAATGACGAAGTGCGGATTGCCGGTGGACACAGTGACGCCCGCGACCCACATCTCATTGGCAAGCTTGACGCTGTGCTTTTCAAACGTGGGAACGCCCATGCCGGCGGTCACTTTCACGGTGAATTCGCCGTCCGTTTTAAGCGCGTTGACATGGCAGACGCGCAAGCCCGCATCGGTCGTAATTTCCAAGTCATCGCCCGGCACAAAGCCGCGCTCCAGCGCCATCCACGCCGCCACGCAGCGCGTGCCGTTGCCGCTGATTTCGGCAATGGAGCCATCGGCGTTGCGCAGGCAGATGCGGCCGGAGCGGAGACCGGTCCAGGCAAAATACTCGACGCCGTCGGCGCCGATGCCGGTGTGGCGCGCGCAGAGATGCCGCGTCAGTTGAGCCTGGTCGCGGCCCGCCGCGGCCTCTTCGGTCACAATCAAAAAATCGTTGCCACAGGCGTGAGCCTTTGTAAAACGAATCAATCTTCCTCCGGATCGCGGAAGGTTAGCAGCGCGTCGATAGCCGGCTCGCCGAGCAGCGTTCCGCGCAGCCGCTCATGTTGTTTTTTGGTTGCGGTCAGCGCAAAGCTCACCCGTTGCAACTCGCCGATGGCGTCGTGCTCGACGCCGCTCAGCCGCTCGCCCGCCTTGTCCATCGCGCCCAGAATCGACTCCATCATGCACGTCTGATCGCGGCCGCGCGCCTCGTACATCAGTGGATAAAGCTTCAAATTGGCGCGCCGTTCCAGCAGGCCCACCACCTCCAGCGCCACAATGACGATAAACGTCCCCACCGCCGCCGCTCCATACAGGCCCGCGCCGCAGGCCATGCCGATCGAAGCCACGACGAAGATGCTGGCCGCGCTCGTCAGGCCGCTGACCCGGCTGCGATTGTGCAGAATCAACCCCGCGCCCAGAAAGCCGATGCCCTGCACAATATTCGAGGCCACGCGCCCTTTGTCCGGGTTGCCGTCGCCGGCCAGCACGGCCGACAGCAGCGTGAAAAACGCGCTGCCCATGCAGATCAGCAGATTGGTGCGCACACCGGCGGCCTTGCGATTGATCTCCCGCTCCAGCCCCACGGCCCCGCCCAGCACGCAGGCCACCAGCAAACGGCCAATCGCGCCGTTCACCACTACCATCTGTTGCAGCCGATCAAAAGCGAAGGGCGGCGCGAATTGTGTCAGCGTCATGCTCATGCTCTTTCCTTGCCCGATGCTATCACCGCATATTGATCCGGCAACTAAAATACTGTCTGGGTGCCCCATCCATTTCCGCGTCTTTTTGCGGAAATGGGTGGGAAGCAATGTCACTCTTTTCATGCCGGATCAATAGGCCACACCTACTGTGGTTCTGCTCTAAAGCGGTTCGAAATGTAAAGTGTTCCCGGCTCCTGCCCGGTCTGTGTAAAGCGGCCAACCGCCGTCAGGCCCTCGGGATGCGCCTTCACGGCCGCGTCAATCTCGTCGCCATCGAAGGCCAGCACAATCGCCGCATGAGAGGCGGGCGCGGTCAACGCCTCGTAATAAATGTACAGATCGCTCTCGTTGATCGTCTGGCGAAACGGAATGCCGGTCAGCGCGACAAGACTCGGATAAACCGAGGTTCCCATCAGCACCGTAGCCCCCGGACGATCGGCCAGCAGAGCACGCAAGGCCGGAGGAATTTGCTGCTCGAAGGAATGACGCGACGCCAGATTCTTGATTCCCTCGACGTAAACCAGCGGCCGCTCGCGCACCATCTGCACGGCGTTCAAAACCACCACGACGAACAGCACACCCGCCGCACAGCGCACCCAGCGCGGCGTAACATCTCGCGGCTTGAACTCCTCCACCGCGGCCAGCGCGAACTGCGCCGCAAAGCCCAGCCCCAGCGCAAAGGCCGGCAGCATTTCCATTCCGTAGCGCGTGTTGTAGTACGAGTGCGGCCACCACGGCGGCAAAAAGATGGGCACCGATCCATACGCCACCGAATAGGCATAAAACGGAACCGGAAGCCAGAGCAGCAGCGCCCAGATGAACCCGTGCCGACGCGCCGTCAGCCAGGCCCACACGGTTCCCAAAAAGCTCAGGACGAGAAGCACATTGCCCCACGCCGCCGCGGCCGCGTCCATCTCGGCGGCCTTGACGAAGAAAAGCTCGGCAACCCAGGGATTGTGCCAGCCCGGATGCGGCGGCCCGCCGCCATGCGAGGCCGTGCGAATCTCAATCGCCAGAGCGGAATACGGTCCGCGCGAAAAGTAGAGCCAGTCGCCGAAGCACACGGCGTTATAAACGAACCACACCACCGGCGCGGCCACCACCAGCACGCTGGCCAGCCAGAAGCTCCAGGAACGCAACTGGCCGCGGCGAAGGAGCACAAGCCCCATGCACGTCCAGGCGATGAAAGCCATGATCCATCCGTCGTAGCGCGTAAAGACGGCGGCAATCAGCGCCAGGGCAATCAGCCAGAGCAAGCATTGGGCTTGCTTTGGGGCTTTGTCGAGACTCTCGCGCCACTCCACCAGCCAGACCGCAACCCAGATCATTTCGCAGAGAAAAAGCGGCTCGGTCATGGCCGTCGTCTGCAGGTAAAGAAGGTTGGGATTCAGCGCGAAAAAAGCCAGCCCGAGCGCCGAAGCCGTGGGCGCAAGCCAGCGCCGCGCCAGCCGGTAAATGCCCACGCAGGAGGCCATGTAAGCCAGCACCGACGGAATCGCGCCCGCTACGCCGTTGGCCCACCAACTATATTTCTGCACAAAAGGCAGCAGCAGCAGATGCGGCAGCGGCAGCCAGACCGAGCCCAGCTCGCTCACGCGCGGCAGGCGCGCGTCGAGGATGCGCCGCGCAATGTGCAGATGAGCCAGCGCATCGCCGTAGTTGAGCATGGCTCCGTACCGCCAGCTCCAGGCCAGCGCGGCTAGCGAAGCCACGGCACAGGAGGCCACGACCGCCAGCCACTCCCAGCTCTTCACGCGACAAAGGTAGCGATCAGTCAAGGTGCGTCAACTCGCGAAAGACGGTGAAACGTTCGTCGATTTCCTTGCGCGTGAGCTTCTGCAGCCGCTCGGTGCCGAAGCACTCGCACGCAAACGAGCCCATCACGCTGCCGTAGAACATGGCGCGGCGGAAGGCGCCCGGCGTCAGTTCCGGCTGCGAGGCCAAGTAGCCGAAAAAGCCGCCCGCAAAGCTGTCGCCCGCGCCCGTCGGGTCGATCACCTGTTCCAGCAGCATGGCCGGAGCCCGGAAGGAGCGTTCCCCGCTTTTCGTGCCATGGAATAGGGTCGCCCCGTACTCGCCGTGCTTGACGACCAGCGCACGCGGCCCCAGCGCCAGGACCGCGCGCGCCGCCTGCACCAGGTTATCCTTGCCAGCCAACATGCGAACCTCTGTGTCGTTGATGAGCAGAATGTCCAGGCCCTTCAAAACTTCCAGCAGCGCCGGGCGATGATCCTTGATCCAGTAATTCATGGTGTCGCCGCCGACCAGCTTCACATCCGGCATTTCGTCGCGCACGCGCCGCTGCAGGACGGGATCGATGTTGGCCAGAAAGAGAAACTTCGAGTCGCGGTAGGAGTCGGGAATCTTCGGCTCGAAGGAGGCAAAGACATTCAGCTCCGTCGAGCGCGTCTTGGCCTCGTTCAGGTCGTCCATGTAGGAGCCTTCCCAGGCGAAGCACTTCCCTTTCGTGCGCTCGATGCCCGCCGTGTTGATCGAACGCGCATCGAAGACCGCTTCCTGCCGCTTGCCAAAATCCTCGCCCACGACGGCGATCACGCGCACATCGGTAAAGAAACTCGCGGAAAGCGAGAAATACGTTGCCGCGCCGCCCAGGCAGCGCTCGCGCTTTCCCGCCGGTGTTTCGATGGAATCAAAAGCCACGCTGCCTACTACGGTAATCGCCATGAATCTTCCTTCTTCCAACTCGCCCGAAAATGTACCAGAACTGGGTGCCCCAGGTCCCGATTCTGGGACCTGGGAAACGACGAACTCAAGGTACGAAATGATGTTGTCAGAGACCTAGCCGAGATACTTCCCGAACAGCAATTTCAGCTTCTCTTTCGCCGCCGCCGGAATCTGGTCCTTCTGAGTCATCACGGCATACTGTGCAGCCGAAGCGCAGGCGCAAGTGCGCTCGGCGGGGATCAAGGCCACCGCGGCCCGAACCACCTTGGCGGCGTTTTCGGCGTTGTGCTGCGAAACGGCAATCACTTCCTCGATGGTGACGGCGTCGTGGCCCACGCGCCAGCAATCGTAGTCGGTCACCATGGCAATGGTGGTGTAGCAGATCTCCGCCTCGCGCGCCAGCTTGGCCTCTTGCAGATTAGTCATGCCGACCACGTCCGCACCCCAGCTGCGATAGAGATTCGACTCGGCACGGGTGGAGAACTGAGGCCCTTCCATGCACACATAGGTTCCGCCCTGGTGGCCCGCGACACCCACTTTTGCGCACGCCTCCGCCGCGGCCTTCGCCAGCACGGCGCAGACCGGGTCGGCAAAGGAAACATGGCCGACAATTCCCTCGCCGAAGAAGGTAGAAACGCGCTTGCTGGTCCGGTCAATGAACTGATCGGGAATCACGAAATCGCCGGGCTTGTGCTCTTCCTTGAGCGAGCCTACGGCGGAAATCGACAGGATGCGCCCGACGCCCAACTTCTTCAGGGCGTAGATGTTGGCCCGGAAATTCAGCTCCGAGGGCAGGATGCGGTGGCCGCGCCCATGCCGCGCCAGAAAGGCCACTTTGCGCCCTTCCAGTTCGCCCAGCACAAAGACCTCCGAGGGTCCGCCAAAAGGCGTCTCCACGCGCTCCTCGCGCACGTTTGTAAATCCGGGCATCGAGTAAAGCCCACTGCCGCCGATGATGCCAATCTCCGCCTGCGCCAAAACCTGCTCCTTCCGGTCCCCCGCGACGAAGACCTGTCGCTGGGACTTGCCGCGCCGTTTCCCGGCCCGACTTTTTCAACTCTGCAAACATCTCAGTATAAAGGTAGCCTGTTGTCTCTGCTTGTTCTTGCGGAGGGAGCATGAGCCTTCAGGCCCATGAATCTGGGGTCTGGATTGAGACGCCTTCAGGCACGGGCTCTATTTTGGCTGTGGACAGAAAGCCTGGGGCTGAAGCCTATCGCTTTCGCGTCTGCTTTTCAGGGGCCTGAAGGCCCCTGCTCCCTCCGAAAACCGATCCTGCATGACGGTTTTCCCGCGTCAAGCTTAGAATGCTGATTAGGAAACAAGAAAACGAGTCCAGACAGAATATGCCGACGACCACAAACAAGGATTATTACGCCACGCTCGGCGTGAAAAAGACGGCGACGGCGACGGAGATTCGCAAAGCCTTCCGCAAGCTGGCACGGCGGTATCATCCGGACGTCAACCCGGGAGACAAGCGCGCCGAAGAGAAGTTCAAGGAAATCTCCGAGGCCAACGACATTCTCAGCGACGAGAAGAAGCGCAAGATCTACGACCAGCTCGGCTTCTACTCCGACCAGATTGACCCGGCGCAGGCCGCCGCGTATGCATCACAGCAGCAGAGCGGCGGGCGCGGCACGCCGGTGGACTTTGGCGGCTTTGACTTTACCGGTTTCCAGAGCGGTCCGGGGCAGCATCCAGGGCAGCAGGCGGGCGCGGGTTCGGCCTCGTGGGGCAGCTTCAAGGACATTTTTGCCAATATGTTTTCCGGTGCCCAGCACGAGCAGCCTCGCGGCCCGCAGCGGGGCACCGACCTTGAATACCAGGCCACGGTGGACTTCTGGACGGCCATTCGCGGCGGCCAGGCGCGGCTCCAGGTGCATCGCCAGGAGACCTGCCCCGCCTGCCACGGCCAATCCTTCATCGGCGGGCTGACGCCGTGCCCGGAGTGCAACGGCACCGGACACGTAACGCAGATGGGCGGGCGCATGAAGTTTAATATTTCCTGCCCGCAATGCAACGGCACGGGACACACGTCGAATGCCTGCGCCACCTGCCGCGGCGAAGGCGTGATCAGCCGCGTGGAAACCGTCGAGTTCCGCATCAAGGCCGGCACTCGCGACGGGCAACACATCCGCCTTTCTGGCAAGGGCAACGCGGGCGTCAACGGCGGCCCGGCCGGTGACCTTTATCTCATCGTCCGCGCCAGCGCGCACCCGGTCTTCACGCGGGAAGGCGACGACATTCATCTGACCGTGCCGGTGACCGTGCCGGAGGCCTCTTTGGGAGCCAAGGTGGACGTGCCCACCATCGACGGCCGCGCGCAGTTGAAGATTCCTCCCGGCACGCAGAGCGGGCAGAAGCTGCGCATGAGAGAGCGGGGCGTCGAAAGCGCGCAGCGGCCTGGGGTCCGCGGCGACCAGATTGTGACCGTCGAGGTCAAGGTTCCGCACCTTGCCGACGAACGCAGCCGTGAGATCATGCGCGAGCTGGCCAAGCTGAACAACCAGAACCCGCGGGTAACGCTGTTCGACAAGCTCTAGGTCTCTGACAGATTAAGGATGTACCAGGACTGGGTGCCCCAGGTCTCGATTCTGAGACCTGGGATCCACCAACTCGATGGAACTTCTTCACCTTGCCAGAGACCTAAAACGGGCGCGAGGAAATATCGCGCATGTTGCCAACAATTTAAGGTAAGCTTGTTCGGGAAAGACAATGGCTGCAAGACGTAAATCAAAAGGCGCGTACATGATCTCGGCGGTGGCCGAGATGTACGACATTCATCCGCAGACGCTGCGCCTCTATGAGCGCGAGGGCCTACTGAAGCCGTCGCGCACGGAGGGCAACACACGCCTCTACACCGACGAAGATCTGGAGCGGCTGGAGTTCATCCTGAACCTGTCGCGCGATCTGGGAGTGAATATCGCCGGCATCGGCATCATCCTGCAGATGCGTGAGCGCATGGAAGAGATGAACCGGCAGATGCAGAGCTTTGTGGAGTATGTGCGCACAGAGATGCTAACGCACTTCCAGCAGGCAGCGGCTGAAAGCGGTGCGATTGTGCCGCTGCGCAAGCAGACGGTGCCGGCCAGGACGCCCGCCAACGGCCGCAAGTCCTAAGGCTCGCTAGGTATCTGAGCGCTTGAAGTTGTACCAACGCTGGGTGCCCCAGGTCCCGATTTTGGGACCTGGGAAGGGATGAACTCGAGATACGAAATTTTGCTGTCAAGAACCTACCGGGTTCGCATCACACGCCCGTCCGCACCCAACTCAAAGAGCCCGGCGCGCCAGGTGATTTTCCCGCTGACGTAGCTGGCGCACCAGACGGAAAAACCCAGCAGATCGCGCGCGGCATACAGCCAGGGACGCCGCAGGCAGACCGGATCGCGGGTGATTCCCCAGCCAATCGCAAGCGACTCAATGCAGCGATTCAGCATCGACCAAACCAGCACCGCCGCACCCGCCGCGCCGTGGCCCAGCAGCAGTCCGGCGACAAACGCCAACAAACCATAAGGAACCGCGTAAACCAATCCCGTTCCGAAGTGTCCGCGAGGGCGCGATCTCCGCGTTCCCGCAGCCCAACGCACTTGGCGCTGCCACATCCGCTTGAAGGTCATCGGGGGAACGACGTGCGCGATGATGTGCCGCGAAAGAGCAACCTCGAAGCCCTTGGCCGCAATGAAGTTCCCAATCACGAAGTCGTTGGAAAAATAGTCGCCGATGGCCTCGTAGCCGCCGATGGCCTCCAGCGCGTCGCGCCGCACCACAATCGTCGGCCCGAGGCCGAACTTCATGCCTTCCATCCAGTTGGCAATCACCACGCCAGCGGTCATCTCCACGCTCATGCCGATCGCGTCCATCAAGGACCAGAAACCGCCCGTGTTCAGGCCGCGATACACGCAGGTCAACATGCCCGTATTTTCATGAAGCAGCGGCGGAACCACCTGACGCAAGTAGTCGCTGTCGACCATCACATCGCTGTCGCTGGTGACGAGGATTTCGCCTTGCGCCTCTTTGGCCATGCAAAAAAACGACCACGCGGGAGGATTGGGCCAAGGCGGTTCGCCGTTCACGATGATTCGCGAGGGCCGCTCCGGATGCCGCTCCATGACGCGACGCGCCACCTCGGCCGCCGCGTCGTCCGCCAGATCTACTGCAAAAAGCACTTCAAATTGCGGATAATCCTGATTGAAAAAGCTTTCCAGATTCTCTTCGAGCTGCGATTCCAGCCCGTGCAGCGGCTTCAGCAGGGAGACAAAAGGCAGTTGCGCCGCGTCGAGGGTCGCCTCAAACGCGCGCTGCTGGCGGGCGATACGCCGAAAGCGCCGCGCCCCAATCAGCGTCAGGGCCAGAAACACGGTGGAGGAAAGCGTTCCCAGCAGCGCAATCACGGCCAGAACGAGGTCAAAAACATGCATAATCCCTAACTTTCATTCGCTGCGGGGTTTTGGTTCGCAATGAAGCGCGCCGCCGCGAGCAGGTCGTCAAACACAAAATCCGGGACGGCCTTGTAGCGCTGGTCGCGCCCTCCCGATCCGGTGCGAAGCAGCACGGCGCGCACGCCGCAGTTGCGTGCCGTCTGAATGTCGCCCGTGCGGTCGCCGATCAGCCAGCTTCCGGGCAGATCCAGATTCAGCTCGCGCACCGCCTGCCGCACCATGCCCTTGCCCGGCTTGCGACATTCGCAGTCGATCTTCAGTTCCGGCCGCTCGCCCTTGAAGCCCTTGTCAGGATGATGCGGACAGTAATAAATGCGGTCGATGAAAGCGCCGTCGCGGCGGAGCGCCATCTCCATGCAGTCGTGGATGTGTTGCAGTTGCTCGACGGTGCAGTCACCGCGCGCAATCACCGGCTGATTGGTCACCACCGCAATACGGTAACCCGCGCCGCGCAAAAGCCGCAAGGCCTCGGCCGCGCCCGGGACCAGCTTAAGCTGCTCCGGACGGGTCAAAAATGGGACTTCCTCGATGAGGGTGCCGTCGCGATCCAGCAAGATGGCCGGACGTTTCACGGCTAGGCTGCTGCGCTCCACCACGCCTGTGCGCACGTCGTTCTCGACCATTTTCAGCCGCTCCGGCGTGCCCACATCCTTGATATACTCCGGGCTGCGATAGCCGTTGAGAGAAACGCCTTCCCGCAGCAGGCGCGGAAACACATGCTTGGCAAAGTCCAGCGGCGCCTTCGGGACGGCAAAACCGCGCAGCGCGGAGGCTTTCAGGACGTAGAGCGCCGCATTCACCTGATTGGGCAGCAGAGCGCCCTCCGGGTGCGGGTAGCCGTGAATTGCGGTGACCCGGCCGTGCTCGTCGCACTCGACCAAGTCGGAATCCTGCGGATGATCGTTGGGATGCAGAAAGAGCGTGGCCTCGGCGCCGCTGGCCTTGTGCGCCGCATAGAAACGCGGCAGGTCCACGTTCATCATGGTGTCGGCGTAGGTGACCAGAAATTCGTCGGGGAGCTGATCCAGAGCGGCAATCACGGCCCCAGCCGTTCCCAGCGGAGTCGTTTCGTCAATGCATTTCAGCGTCAGTCCCCAGCGGGAGCCGTCGCCGCAGAATTCGCAGATGGCCGCCGCGCCGAATCCGCACAGCACGGTCACCTGCTTCACGCCGTGCCGCGCCAGCAGCTCAAGCTGATACTCCAGCAGCGCCTTGCCGTTCACCTCGACCAGCGGCTTGGGCAATCCATTGCTGTGCTTGGCCAGCCTGGAGCCTTTTCCCCCCGCCAAAATAACTGCCTTCACCGTTTACGCCTTTCCTGCGCCGCGCGCGGCAGGCAGCTCGGAGGCATCCGGCTCGTCGCCTTCGCTTTCGGGGTCCAGCGTTGTCGGCTGGTAAAAGATGATACGGCTGCCGTCGCTCTCAAAGCGGAAGGGAATCTGCCGCAATCCGCTTAGCGCCTGCTTGACCGCCTTCTGGCGCTCCCGCGGCACATAAAGCAGCAGAAATCCGCCGCCGCCCGCGCCCAGAATCTTTCCACCCATGGCTCCGGCCGCCCGCGCCGACGCGTACCAATCGTCAATAACTTGGTTCGAAATGCCGCTGGCCAGTTCGCGTTTCAGCATCCAACTCTCGTGCAGAATCTCGCCGACGCCGTCGGGATTGTTGTTTTCCAGCTCCTGCCGCACCGCATAGGCGTGCTTCACGATGCGATGCATTTTTTCAATGGCCGCGTGCTCCTGACCCAGTGCCTGCGTCTGCTCCTTCAGGATGCCGCCCGCGCTGCGCGTGATGCCCGTGTAGAACATCATTAGATTGCGGTGCAGCGCCTCCAGCGTCTGCGGGCGGCAAATCAGAGGCTCCTCGCTGACCGAGCCGTCGGGATGAAAGCTGTACATGCGCAGGCCGCCATAGGCCGCCGCGAACTGATCCTGCTTGCCGATGGGGTCGCCGCACAGATCGATTTCCACATGGCAGGCCTGCTCGGCCAGAAGCTGCGGAGAAACATGACGCCCCTGGTACGCATAGAGCCCGTTCAGCAGCCCCACCGTAAAGGAGCTGGACGAACCGAGCCCGCTGCCGCGCGATGGAATGTCGGCGTGGGAGGTGATTTCCACTCCTTGGCGCGGTCCCATCATATTAAGGCAATGGCGCACGATCGGATGCTGAATGTCATCGACACTCTCCACCTCCTCGGTGCGCGAGTAGCCGATGCGGATGTGGTGGTCGAACTTGGTCTGAAGGGTGAGGTAAACGTATTTGTCGATGCTGACGCTGACCACCGCGCCGCCGTATTCGCGATAGTAGCTGGCGATGTCGCTGCCGCCTCCGGCAAAGCTGAGACGGCAAGGAGTTTTGCTGATAATCATGGAAGCCTATCCTAAATCTGCGTGCCCGCCGCCAGCGAGTTCGCCAGCTTCAGGTCCACCACGGCGTGAATCATGGCGGTGTGCGCGACTTCCACCAGGCCATATTCGCTCAATCCTATGTAGAAATTCACGTCGCCCAGGGCGCGCAGGGGATTGTCCGCCTTGAAGCCGCTCATTGTAATCACAGCGCAGCCACGCTCGCGAGCAACCGCAACCGCACGCAGGATGTTGGGCGAGGAGCCGGAGCTGGAGATGGCAAACAACACATCGCCCTTGTGGGCGTGGAAGTGAAGCTGCTTCGCGAAAACTTCCTCGTAGCCGAAATCGTTGCCCATGCAGGTCAAAGCCGCGCCGTCGTTGAAGCACATCGCCGGCATTCTGCCGTTCTTGGTAAAGTCGATGGCCATGTGGCTGGCAATACCCGCCGAGCCGCCATTGCCGATGAACATCAGCTTACCGTCATGCTCGGTCGCTTCCTGCGCGATCTGCAGGGTGCGCTCATAGGCGGCGGCGCGGTCAAAGCGCTCCCCCTGCGGCCCGGTGTACTGAACTCTTTCCAGCGCGGCATATAAATCTTGAAAATACGAATCAACGAATTTGTTCACAAACAACTCTCCGGCGGGTTTCGGCGCCGTATTTCACTGGATTGTCGGCATTGGGTCCAGCCTTGCTGACGGGAGGCACTCAGTTCAGGCTAGCATATTGGTCTGCCAGACCAATAACCGCGCGGGGACTCCAGAGGCCGACGCATCGTAATTCCAATTCCGCCTGCGTCCGCGGTTTTGGATTGAGATTCGGCGCAGGGGGCAGTTTTCGGAGGGAGCAGGGGTCTTTAGACCCCTGAAAATGGAGCATGGATTGAGACGCCTTCAGGCACGGACACTGAATCGGTTAAAGACAGAAGGCCCGGGGCTTTACAGGCCGCGGAAAAACTCCAATGTGGCCAGGTTTTGTGTCAGGGCACGACTTTATTGATCCGGCAACGAAATACTGGCAGGGTGCCCCATCCATTTCCGCGTCTTTTGCGGAAATGGGTGGGAATACGATGTCAATGTTTTCTCGCCGGATCTATAGTCGTGCCGAAAGTGCCGCAAAATCAACGAGGCCTTCAGGCCCGGACCGAGGCGATTCGAAGCAAGAGAAGCGTTCTGCCGATGGCTTCCCGCCCCAGCAGGGAAATGCGCATCCTGCAACCCGCCCAGGCTGATAACCTTTAGCCAGATTTTCCGGCCAATCGCGAGGTGAAGCGTGGAGCGTGATGAGGGGCTAAGTAGCGCAAGTCTGCATCCATGGAAACCAGCTTGCGCCTGGTTGTTTCCTCACGCGGAACAAACGCCGTCTACAACCGAGCCGAACAGCGCCGTAAAGCTCTACTACGCGGCTCTTGTGCTTGTGCTGCTTGCCGTCCTGCTTCCGATCTGGATGGTCAAATATCCCGGCATGGTGGACTACCCGAACCACCTCGTCCGGTGCTACATTTTCGCCCATTATCACGACAATCCCCTCTGGCAGCAGCGGTATTTTCTGGACTTGAGCCCGCTGCCGAATCTGGCCATCGATCTGGTTGTGACGCCGCTGGTCCGGCTGATGCCGCTCATGGTCTGCGGAAAGCTGTTTCTGTCGTTTGCCGCGGTGCTTTATGTCGTGGGTTGCAGCGAAGTGGGGCGGGCCGCGACCGGCAGGCTGAACGGTCTGGCGCTGGTCTGTGCCTTTACCTTCTATAACTTGCCGCTCTTTCAGGGCTTTGTGAATTACATCTTCGGCCTGGGCGTCTTTCTTTGCGCATTTGCATACTGGTTGCAGGTTCGCAACCGGATGACGCCTCTCCGCTTCGTTCTTTGCTGCCTGCTGAGCCTGGCCGCGTTTCTGGCGCATCTGGCCGCCATCGCCATCCTCGGGGCCGCGTGTTTCGCCATCGCCTTCGTTGAATTCCTTCGCGATCGCAAGCTGCCCCGCTTCATCGCCAAGGTCGCATGGCTGGTCTGCCCACTGCTGCTCGTTACCGGCTATTTCAAGAGCAGCGGACACGCCGGGACGATTGTCTGGCCGTCACTCGCCAAAAAGCTGCCCGCTCTTTTCATGCCGCTCAGTTCCTATAATCTGCGGCTGAATGTGGTGATTGGGGCCGTGTTGCTGCTCTGTGCCGTGGCCATCCTGCGGCGGAGCAGGATTCACCTGGCTGCGACCGCCAGCCTTGTGCTTCTGGCCTTGTTCTTCATTACGCCAGGGGATTTGTTTACCGGCGCGCATGTTGATGAGCGGTATGTCGTTCCAGCCTGGCTGCTTCTGGCGCTGTCGCTTGAAACGCACTGGGGCCGCTGGCAGAAAGCCGCGCTGGCCGTGGCCCTGGCCGCCATGCTCGTGCGCACGGGCGGCATTACGGCCGATTGGCTCAAGATCAGCCGCCACGACGAGCAGGTTCTGGCAATGGGAGATGGTTTACCCAGGGGGGCGAGCATTTATGTTTTGCAGCCGGATGCAGCCGCCACGGCCAAGCTTGACCGCGGCTATTTCCACATCATCCAGTTCTGGACCCTGTCGCATAAGGCAGTGCTTTCTTCTCTTTTTGCTCTTCCCGGCCAGCAGCCCCTGGTGAGCCGCCAGCCTCGATGCGAAGGTCCCGCGTGGGCGGAGTGTTTTGCCGGCTACGATTTCGTCTGGACCTACGATCCGCCCCCAGCGATCCGGCAGGTTCTGCTTGGCATGGCCACTCCGGCGGCAGCATGGGAAAAGGTCACGCTGTGGCGGGTCACATCAGGTAAGACGCGGGCGGCGGAGTAGAACCGGCCGCCAAATCTACTTCAGCGGCCTGTCCGTCCACAGCGTCTTGTCGGCGATGGACTGGACGGGATAGAGCCGTCCGGCCAGCAGTTGCTCCGCCTTGGACTGTTTGATGTCCTGCGCGAAGAGCCATTTGCGCTCGCCGATGCCCCAGCTTCTGGAGAGCTGATCCTCGCTCACGAAAATCTTCGGGGCATCGGGATAGCAAGAGCCCCACAACAGCGAGGAGCCTTCTCCATGGGGTGAGCAAGCCTGCCCAACCAACAAGGCTGGCTTGCGGAAGAAGCTGTGCGCATAAAAGACCACCGAGGAAGCGTCGGACTGGTCGCCGAAGATGATGAAAGAGTCGGCGGGCGAGCCCTTCTGGACGATGGTGTCGGCCAACTGCTTGGAGCTGAGCATGGGCTCAAAGCGGGCAAAGGCAATGTGCGCGGCGACGAGGAAAACCGTCATGGTCAGCGCCACGGAGACGGTCGCGGCCAGATGCTTGCCTTTGAGCCGCAGCACCCAGCCCAGAGCCGGGCCCACCAGCAGGGCCACGGCAGCCAGCAGCGCGGGCAGGCGCAGCGCGGCAAACGAAGGGCCGGTCAGGTCGAACAGGTGCGACATCGAGAGCGTATAGTCGCCCACGCCGCGGTGCGCCAGCAGGGTGCCGATGTCACCCACAAAGGGCAGGTTGCGCGACTCCCACAGGCCCCATCCGAGGGCCGCGGCGCTCAGCACGCCAACCACGGCAAAGACCGCTTGCGCGCCGGTCAGCCAGGCCGTCGAGAGCAGCGGATTTGCGCCGTCCGTGCTGCCGCTCTCGTCGCGACGCTCCTCAATCCCGGCCACCACCCCGGCCATCAGGATGATCAACGGCGGCCATGCCGGGAAGGTGTAGTACTCCTGATTGGTCGAAAGCGAAAAGAACAGCAAAATGAAGCCTGCAAAGATGCTCAGCAGCCAGGCCGTGCGCACCCTGAACTTGAGCCGCAGAACGTGAGCGGCCATATCGGCTTCCGTGGCTTCATCCAGATAGAAGTCCACGGTCTGGCCCCCGGAACGGCGCATGTGCTGCATCCAATAGTGGCGCGTCTTCCAGCCAGCGGCCACGAGGGCGGGCAGAAACAGGCTCCAGGGAAACAGCCAGACCATATGCAGCAGCCAGTACCAGACCCCCGGCAGCTTGTTGTAGTCGTGCGGAAAGCGCCCTCCCGTAAAGCGGAAGAGGTGCTCGTTGATGAAGTAGAAATACCAGAAGCCGTGGACGTTGCCGGGGGTGGGGTGGTTGCCGATGGCGTAGCCCTGATTGGGATTGGCCAGCCCGGCCAGAATGTGCCAGGGCGCGGCAATCGCAAGAAACAGGAGCAGCCCCGTGATCGGCTTCAACTCCCGCCAGCGCCGCCATTGGCCGCTCAACAGCAGTAACGGAACCGCCGCGGCGACAAAAAAGATGGGCGCGATCAGGCCCTTGGTCAGCACGGCCAGGGCCAGCGCGGCCCACATTCCATAAAAGCGCACCGGCAGGCTGGACTCGAAGCCGCTCAGCAGACAGTAGAGAGCCAGCAGCAGCAGAAAGCTGAGCAGCGCCTCGGGAATGGCAAAACGCGTATAGAGAAACGGCCCGACCGAGGTCAGCACGCCCAGGGCGGCGTAGAAACCCGCGCGGCGGCTCCAGGCGCGGCCAGCCCACAGCCAAGCCAGCCAGGCGCAGCCCAGCAGGGCCAGCGCATTCGGCAGGTGCGTGGCAAAGGCATTCTGGCCGAAGACGCGATACGCGGCGGCGTCGAGCCAGTAGGGCAGCGGCGGCTTCTCCAGGTAGCGGATGCCGTTGATCTTCATCGTCACCCAGTCGCCGCTCTCGACCATGTGCTGCGCCGCTTGGGCGTGGCTGGCGTCCACATCGTCCAAAAGCGGCGGCGTAAACAGCGAAGCAAATTGCACGGCGGCAAAGATCGCTGCCAGAAACAGCCATACAGCCAACGTGGAGCAGGTTTTTTGCGGGTGATCGAGTGTATTCATTGGCTTCTCTTCGCAGAAAATGCAATCAAGTCAAGAATAGCAGCCGGTTTTGCGGGAACGGTTTACAGAGCGGTGTTATGGCTGCGGCACCAGGGCAAACGCATCCTAATCCCGATTCCGTGGCGTATGCAGCTTGGATTGCAATTCGATGCCGATGTCAGTTCTCGGAGGGAGCAGGGGCCTTCAGGCCCATGAATCGAGGGTCTGGATTGGGGCGCCTTCAGGCACGGGCTCTGTTTCGATTACGAGCAGAAGACCGGGGCTAAACAGGCTGCGGAAAAACTCGTAGAAGGTGTTTCAAAAGGCTGCTTTGTAACAGGGCACGACTTCAGTCGTGCCGTAAAAGATGCGGGCTTTAGCCCTTGCCAAACCTGCCTTCCCGAACAGCCTGATCCTGTGCCTTTTTCCGCAGCCTGTGAAGGCCCCTGCCCCTCCGTAAAGACATGCGGGAACAACGACTACAGCATTTTCGATTCTGGTGTTTACAGAATCCATGCTGCTGAGTGGCTCTTTCCTCAAGAAAAAGCCATCTTCCATGCTTTCCTGATGTAAAGATGTGAAGCGGAAAGGCTCTAGACCTACTCCTGTTTTCCGAAGTTGAGCGGGAAGCCAATCTGGAACCAGAGAGAACCGCCGCGCGACCTGTTTTCTACCAGAGTGTCGCGGGTGTATTTCACCGTAAAGCCGCTCTGCTTGCCTAAAGAGAAGCGCGCCGCCGGACCGATGGCCAGATCCCGGCCACGATTGCCGCCCACCACCGCGATTCCATTCTGCTTGTCGTCGGTAACCTGCTGATAAATATATCCATTAACGCCGAGGGAGGCTTTCTTTGAGATCGCCCTCATGGCGGCGTATTCCCATATCAACTCGTTCCCGCTGCGATAATTTGCAGCGCCATGAAAGTTCACGAGGTAGTTCACTTTGGAGCTTGCCTCCCACCGGGCCTTGTTCGACAGGTACGTGAAGGCTCCCACGGGGCCGAGGGCGAAATTGTGCTGCCCGATATTAAGCGCGTCGCTCTTCGCATAGGACGCGCCGGGAAGAATGAAATCGCACCGATAAAACCAGTGCCAATTGCCCTTGTTGTAACCCACAACAAAAGGAGTAAGATCGACGTTGCTGATGCCGATCTTCTCGTGCTTCCCCGGCGCGATGTGCAACTGCTGATAGACAACGGGGACTGCGAAGAGGCTCTCCAGCATTCCTCCCAGCACGGGAACGCCCCAGTTGTGCGACACCCTTACCGCATTGGCGAAGACCCTCACCTTGAACTCCGGAACCACGCTCTGACCCGCGGAGTTGTCCTTCTCGTTGGCAGAGTAAAACGAGTTGAAAACGAAAAACTTCGTTTCCTTGGGAGGGGGCATCATGCCCGCCAGAACGGTATCCACGCCCAGTGGATAGACGGAAGCACCGTTTTCGGTTGCGTATGCTTCGCTGCTCAGCAGCATCGCTGTGATGAAAGACCCCGCCAGGCAAAGCAAGATGACCTTGCCGCTTCTCTTTATGCTTGCTTTTCCGAAAATTCCAGACATGATGGTTTTTCCTTATCGTCTTTTTTGCTATTGATTTGGCTCTTCTTATTCCCGCGATAGCTTTTGCTCATTGAGATACTATCTTCATGACCTGCGTATGTATCGAAAAAAAAGCAAGGACCTCGCAGAGTTGCTGACCGAGGGTTTCCCTTTCCTTGCATTTTTGCGTACGTCCGGCCATGCTCGTCGCGCCTTCCGCACAGCATACACCGGGCGCGGTCGTGTATCTTGACCGGAGAGTCATTCATTTTCCGGAGCGCCCTTCCCATGCCCACATTTGCCGCCATCGATATCGGTTCCAACTCCTGTAGATTGAAGATTGCCAAGGTCGTCGCGCACCAGTTGAAGACCGTGCACGAGGACCGCGAGGTAACGCGGCTGGGCGCGAGCGTTTTCGAGTCCGGCATGATTTCGCCGGAGTCAATGGCGGCCACGCTGCTGGCGCTCAAGCGCTTTCAGCGGGCGGTGCAGTCGCTGGGCGTGGACCAGATTCGCGTCGTGGCCACCTCGGCCATGCGCGATGCGCGCAACTCGGCGGCCTTTCAAGCCTGGGTGAAGGCGGAAACGGGCTGGAACCTGGAGATTATCTCCGGCCTGGAAGAGGGCCGGCTGATTCATCTCGGCGTGATGGGCGTGAGCGCCGCCGCCACCGAACCCGGAGCCGAGCCTGGAGCGGGAGGCCGCGTCCTGCTGGTGGATCTGGGCGGCGGAAGCTGCGAAATTACACTCTCCGAGCGCAAGCACATCAAGGAAACGGTCAGTCTGCCGCTGGGCGCGGTGCGCCTGACTGAGGAGTTCGTAACCTCCGACCCGGCTCCGGCCGAGGGCTTGGCGCAAATGCGGCACTTTATCGCCCGCGAACTGCGTCAGGTCCGCCAGCGGTTTCAGCCGGAGAATCTCTCGCTGGTGATCGCCACCTCTGGCACGGCCGCGGCGCTCAGCGAGGTGCTTGCGACGGTGGCCACCGGCGCAAGCGCCAAGTCCGCCAAGCTGCCAGGCAAAGCCAAGAAAAAGTCAGCCGCCAAGACGGCCGTCAAGCCCATCCTGTCCCTGACCGTGAGCCATGCTCTCGCTACTTCGCAAGCCACAGTGGGGGCTTCCGCGCGCGACGTGCACAAACTGGCCCTCAGGCTGGCCCAGCTTCCGCTGGCCGAGCGCGCGGCAATTCAGGGCATCGGGCCGCGGCGGGCGGAGATTATCGTGGCCGGCGCGGCGGTATACGACGAGCTGCTGGAAAACTTCTCGCTGCCCGGCATCCACTACTCTCCGCGAGGGCTGCGCGACGGCATTCTGGCCCAGATGCTGGCCGAGCAGGATGCCCGCGCCAGCGCCCATCGCGAGTTCGAGCACGACCGCTGGGAGAGCGTGCTGGCCACGGCGCGGCGCTATGGCGTCGAGCAGCGGCACGCCGAGCCGGTACGCGCCCACGCCGTGCAACTCTTCCACGATCTGAAGACGCTGCACCAGTTGCCGCCCGAGTACGAAAACTGGCTGGCCGCCGCCGCCGTCCTGGCCGATACCGGCAAGTTCATCAACCACCAGGGCCATCACCGGCACACGCAGTACATCATTTCCAGCTCTGAAATCTACGGCTACACGCCTTTGCAGCGTACGCTGGTTTCCGCCATCGCCCGCTACCTGGGCAAGAGCCGCCCGCAGCCGGGCGACCGCGCCCTGCGCAACATTCCCCCCATCGAGCACCAGAATGTGCATCGCGCGGTGGTCTTGCTGCGGCTGGCCGTGGCGCTCAACCAGGATCGCGCCAGCGACGTGCTGCGCGTGCGGGCCAAAGTCTATCCCAAGCGGGTTTATCTGGAGCTGGAGCCGGGGCGAACCGGCGCGGAGCTGGAGTTGTGGTCGCTGCGCAAGGAAGCGGACTACTTCTTGGAGGTCTTCGGCCGCGAGCTTTTCTGCACGCTGGCGTAGAGTGCCCGTGCCAAGCGCGGATCGATGAGCCACTGCAGCAGCGGCGGATGGCGGTCCAGATCAATGCGCGCCACGGAGCCTTTTCTCATGCGGATGGCCGCGCCGCCCTTGGCGGAAATCAGACGGCCCAGAAACTCGAAGACGTTGGGATTGTGTCCCACGGCCAGCACGCCATCGCGGTCGCTGTAGTGGGCCAGCATCTCCTGGAAGTCGGCGTAACTGGCATCGACATCGAGCGCCGGGCTGATCTCCACTTTTGCCTCGTAGCCCAGTTCCGTGCCCACCAACTGCGCGGTTTGCAGGCAGCGTTTCAGAGGGCTGGAAACAATCACGTCCACCTGCACCTTGAGCGCGTTCATCACGCGCGCCATCAGGATGCACTGCTCCTTGCCCTCGCGGAGAAGCGACCGCTTGCAGTCGAGGGCGGCGTTCTCGCGGTGCAGTCCGGCATTGGCGTGGCGCATGAGATAGAGGATCATCGGCGATGGTCTGGCAGAGTAAAAATGGGGCTGCCAGATCCTTTAGAGTTTCGATGGTAACACGAACATAACTCGATGCGAATCAATACTGCATCTATAAATGCCGCTTTTTCGAAGGGAGCAGGGGGCTTCAGACCCCTGAGTCTGGATTGAACGACCTCGCGCAAGCGGCGGCGAATTAGGCCCGGAGAGATTGAAGCGCCTTCACAGGCTGCGGGAAAACTCCGATGGAGCCATGTTTTGTATCAGTCCCGCACCGGTGTCTCCGACCTGCGATGAATGAAACTGTGCCCCATCCATCGGACGTCTTTGTTTTTGTCCGATGGGTGTGAGTCCGTAGAGATCCATGTCATTTTTTTGTTTAACTTGCATCTTTGTTTCTTGTTAAGGGCACGACTGGTAGGTCAGGGCTTCACAGGATGCGGAAAAACTCGTAGAAGGTGTTTCAAAAGGCTGCTTTGTAACAGGGCACGACTTCAGTCGTGCCGTAATTGCAACAAAGTAAAGATGCGAGCTTTAGCCCCTGCCAAACCTTCCTTCCCAAACAGTCTGATCCTGTGCCTTTTTCCGCAGCCTGTTTAGCCCCTGAGAAACGCAAACCAAGCCTGATCTTCATCAATCGCTATTTACGCTTAACTGTTTTTCGAGCCACACGCTTAACCGGCGGCTGGGGCGCGCTGGGCTTTGGAATGGCGTTCAGGTCCACCTTGCCCTCGGCCAACCGCATCAGAAAATCCTGCGCGTCAAAGGGCTTGGCGTCCTTCAGCAGCTTGCTGGCGCGGATGTAAGTGCCGTCGGGCTGTTGCATCCGGGCCTTCGTAGTATCCGCCAGATACGCAGGCAGAATTTCGTCATGAATGCGCGCCCGCACCACCGGGTCGCGCACCGGGAAAACCACCTCGCAACGCTCGAAGAGGTTGCGCGGCATCCAGTCGGCCGAGCCGAGATAGATTTCGCCGTCGCCGCCGTTGGCGAAGTGGTAAATACGCGAGTGCTCCAGGAAGCGGCCCACGATGGAGTGAACCCGGATGTGCTCCGACAGGCCCTTGACGCCGGGCTTCAGAATCGAGAGGCCGCGAACGATCAGGTCAATCTCCACGCCTGCCTGCGAAGCCTGATAGAGCGCCTCGATGACCGAGGGCTCAAGCAGCGCGTTCATCTTGGCCACAATGTGAGCGGGCCGCTCGGCTTGCGCGTGTTCCTGTTCGCGGCGGATCAGGCGCAGAAAGCTCTCGGCCATGGTCAGCGGCGCCACCAGCAGCGGGCTGTAATCGTCGATTTCGGCATGCGCCGTCAGGTAGTTGAAAACCATGTGCACCCGCTCGGTAATCTGCGGATCGCTGGTCAGCAGGCTCAGATCGGTATAGAAGCGCGCGGTGACGGGGTTGTAGTTGCCCGTGCCCAGGTGGCAATAGCGGCGCGTGACGCCGTCCTCGTCGCGGCGCACCAGCATGGCCAGCTTGCAATGCGTCTTCAGCCCGACAACGCCGTGAAAAACCTGCACACCGGCGTCCTCCATGCTGCGCGCCCAGCGAATATTCGATGCCTCGTCGAAGCGCGCCATCAGCTCGACGACCAGTGTGGCTTCCTTGGTGGCCGCGGCTTCAGTCAGCGCCTTGAAGATCGGCGAATCCTGGCTGGTGCGGTAGAGCGTCTGCTTCATGCTCAGCACGGCCGGATCTTCCGCGCCCTGCTGAATGAAGCTCACCACAGGGTCATAGGAGTCGTAAGGATGATGCAGCAGCACGTCGTGCTGGCGCAGCTCCTCGAAGATGTTGGCGTACTTGCGGCCCAGCTTGAAGAGCTTGGGCGTAAACGGCGGGTACTTCAGTTCCGGCCGGTCAATCTCGCCATACAAGGCCATCAGACGCGAAAGATTCACCAGCCCGTCGTCGTAAAAAACCTGGCTCTCGTCGAGTTCGAAGTTGACTCTCAGTCGCTCCACGATTTCCGCGTTGGCGCCGGTCTCGATCTCCAGCCGCACGGCGTCGCCCTTGCGGCGGTTGTGCAGCTCCACGCGGATCGTCTCCAGCAGCGAGCGCGTTTCTTCTTCCTCGAAATAGAGGTTGGAGTTGCGCGTGACGCGGAAGGAGGCGCGGGCCAGCACCTGGTAGCCGCGATACATGGCGCCCAGATTCTGCGCAATCAGATCCTGCAGCAGCAGATAGTCGAACGCGCCGTCGGCTCCGGGCAGGCGGATGAAGCGCGGCAGCGCCCTGGGTACCGTGACCACGCCCAGCACCTGAGGGCCGGAGCTGCGCCGTTTCAGCCGCAGCAGCAGCGCCAGGCAGAGAGCCTTGTTCAGCACGCGCGGAAACGGATGCGCCGGGTCGATGGAGATGGGGGTCAGCAGCGGATCGACCTCGCGCTGAAAGTAGTCCTGGGCAAAGGCGCGGGCCTCGTCGCTCAGCTCCTCCCACTCCAGCAGCCGTATGCCCTGCTTGCGCAACTCCGGCAGCAGGCGCTCGTTCCAGCAGCGGTACTGCGCGCCTACAAAGCTGTGAATTTCGGCCGTCAGCACGGCCAGCGACTCCTCCGGGCGCAGGCCGTCGTAGCCCGGCTCGCGGGAGCGATCCTCAATGCGCTGCATCAGCCCGGCCTGCCGGACTTCGATGTATTCGTCCAGATTCGAGGCCGTGATGGCCAGAAACTTGACCCTCTCCAGCAGCGGATTGCCTTCGTCCTCGGCTTCCTCAAGCACACGCCGGTTGAACTGCATCCAGGAGTAGTCCCTGCCGTTGAAAACCTTCCGCTTCTGTGTCGTTCGTGCCATTCCAATCCGTTTCGTGCGCCGTGTTGGAAGTCTACAGCGTTTGCGCGGAAAGTTGAAGCGCAGGGGCCGCCTAGCAGAGGTAGCATGGGCCTTCAGGCCCATGAATATAACGGTTCATTCGCACAAAAAATGGGTGCCCCATGTCCCGATTTTGGGACATGGGAGTGCAACAAACCTCACCCTGCGACTTCATAACAGACTTTGCTCTTCGATTGACGTCAAATCCGCCAGACGGAGGGGGGCACGAGCCAACGAATGGACCACCTCGATTCGTTCGTTCAGAACCCAATCGCTAGATGTGGAGGCTCAAGAGGTTGTTCCGATTCAGAGCTGCGCGGGAAGCGGGCGTATTGAGGTTAAGGCTAGCATGCGGGCGATGGAAATTGTAGTCATGCAGCCAGGATTCGAGCTGTTCTTCTCTTTC
>Ga0224530_1000109_pt1 | contig 55163 bp, 35 predicted proteins | sample CBST75metaG_FD_179873 | JGI IMG/M metagenome (GOLD analysis project Ga0224530, IMG submission 179873) | Peat soil microbial communities from Stordalen Mire, Sweden - C.B.S.T75 | ecosystem: Environmental > Terrestrial > Soil > Wetlands > Peat | place: Sweden: Norrbotten County, Stordalen Mire...
ACTACAACGAGTACATGCCCGGGGACCAGGCGGCACGGCTGGACAAGGATGTGGCCCTGATGAAGGCCGCGGGACTGAATGTGGTGCGCATGGGCGAGTCGACCTGGAGCCTGTGGGAGCCCGAGGACGGGCAATTCGATTACGCCTGGATGGATCGCATTGTGGACGCCATGGGGAAGGCGGGGATCAAGGTGATTCTGGGCACGCCCACCTACTCCGTGCCAGCATGGATGGCGCACCAGCACCCGGAGATTCTGGCGGAGCGGAGTCCTTCCGGCATGTTTGGCGGCAAGGCCGCGCCGAGCACGTACGGGATGCGGCAAAACATGGACACCGATTCGCCGGCCTACCGCTTTTACGCGGAGCGGCTGATCCGCCACATCGTGGCTCACTACAAGGACAACTCAAACGTGATCGGCTGGCAGTTGGATAACGAGACCGGTAGTTACGAGGCAGCCAATCCCGACGTCTTTATCGGCTTCCAGCATTACCTGGAGAAGAAGTTCGGAACGCCCGACGCGCTGTCAAAGGCCTGGTTTTTGAACTACTGGGGCGAGAACATCCACACCTGGGAAGATCTGCCCACACGCGATGGGGCGCAATCGACAGGCTACAAGCTGGAGTGGTCGCGCTGGAGCCAGATGCGGGTGACCGACTTTTTGCACTGGCAGGCGGGGCTGGTGCGGGAGTGCGCGGGGCAGAGCCAGTTCGTCACAACGGATTACGGCGGCATGATGAAGCGCGACGTGAACGAAGAGGCTGTCGCGGGGGCGCTGGACATTGTGGCCAACAATGTCTATCACGGGACGCAGGATCATTTCGACGGCTCATTCCAGGCGCTGCAGAGCGACTTTGCCCGCTCGCTGAAGCACGGCAACTTTCTGGTGACCGAGACTAACGCGCAGACCATCGGCTGGACATCCGGAAGCCAGTTTCCGCCGTACGACGGGCAGATGCGGGAGGATGTGTACACGCATCTATCGAACGGCGCCAACATGGTGGAGTATTGGCACTGGGCATCGATCGCCGCCAACCAGGAGACGTACTGGAAGGGCGTTCTGTCGCACGATCTGGAGCCGAATCGCGCCTATGCAGAGGTGAGCCAAACCGCGCACGAGTTGCAGAAGATCGGCCCGCACCTGGTGGGCCTGAAGCAGCATAACGACGTGGCGATTTTGTGGAGCCGCGACTCGGCCAACGCCATCGCCTTTATGCCGTATGGCGGCGGAACACCGGCGCGCAGTTGGACCGGCGAGCCGGACGGCTATGCATCGGTCGTACAACAGATGCACAAGGCGCTCTACGACCTGAATGTCGGCGCGGATTTTGTCTTCCCCGAGACCGAGGACTTTTCCGCTTACAAACTGCTGATTGTGCCGGTGCTCTATATCTCCGACGATGCGCTGCTCAAGAGGATTTCAGATTACGTGAAGAACGGCGGCCACGTGGTGATGACCTTCAAGAGCGGATTCGCGAACGAGAACTCCGCCGTGCGCTGGGTGCGCGCGCCGGGGCCACTGCGCGAGGCTGCGGGATTCAGCTACCAGGAGTTCTCAAACCTGGAACAGCCGCTGGCGCTCAAAGACGATCCGTACCACGCGGGCGGCGAGAACAAGGTCTCGTACTGGGCCGAATTTCTGATGCCGGAACACGCCAAGGCGCTGGCTTTCTACGACCACCCCTTCTTTGGCAAGTGGCCGGCGATCACGGAAAACCAGTTTGGCGCGGGAAGGCTGGTGTACGAGGGAACGTATCTGACTGAAAAGCTGCAGACGGCGATTCTGCGCGGCGAGTTGGAGAAGCTCGGATTGACGGGAGCCGACCAGCAACTGCCCGCGCAGATTCACGTGACGCATGGCGTCAATCGCCTGGGCAAGCGCCTGCACTACTACTTCAACTACTCGAGCGATCCGGTGGAAGCGGACTACGCGTACGGCGCGGGAAGCAATCTGCTGGACGGCAAGGCGATTGCGCACGGCTCCAAGTTGACGCTTGTGCCGTGGGATTTGGCTATTATCGAAGAATAGCGGGATCTCCTCCCGCTTGAACGCGAAGTCCAGGCGATGGAGGAACAGACAGAAGTGAACGCAGAAACGACGGCGCCCACCCCTACTCCCGAAACGGCAGTTCGCATGCACCTTTCCGGCTACGAACTGCTGCTCGACCCACGGTTCAACAAAGGCACCGCGTTCAGCGAAGAAGAGCGCGATGAGTTCGGCCTGCACGGCCTGCTGCCGCCTCACATTGGCACGCTCGAAGACCAGCGGGAACGCCGCAAGCGGATCATCGACAGCCGCCCGACCGCGCTGGACAAATACAGCTACATGCGCGACCTGCAGGACACCACCGAGACGCTTTTCTACTCACTGATTGCGCATTACACCGAGGAAATGCTGCCGATCGTCTACACGCCCGCAGTGGGCGAGGGCTGCCAGCACTTTTCCGAGATCTGGCGGCGGCCCAGGGGCCTCTTCATCAGCTATCCCAACCGCGGGCGGATTGACCAGATTCTCTCCGATCCGCGCTTTGACGAGGTGCGCTGCATCGTGGTTTCGGACGGGGAACGAATCCTCGGGCTGGGCGACCAGGGAGCGGGCGGGATGGGTATTCCCATCGGAAAAATGGCGCTCTACACGGCATTGGGCGGGATTCCGCCGCAGCATTGCCTGCCTATTCTGCTGGACGTGGGCACGGACAACCAGGCGCTGCTGGACGATCCGGTGTATGTGGGCTGGCAGCACAACCGAATTCGTGGGCCGGAGTACGACGCCTTCGTGGAATCCTTTGTCCGAGCTGTGCAACGCCGCTGGCCGCACATTCTGCTGCAGTGGGAGGATTTTGCCGGGGTCAACGCGGCGCGGCTGCTGGAGCGCTACCGCGACCGGCTGTGCACCTTCAACGACGACATCCAGGGCACCGCTGCCGTGACCACCGGAACGCTGCTGGCTGCGGTTCACGCTACCGGGATTCCGCTGAAAGAGCAGACCATTGCGATGTTCGGCTCGGGCTCGGCGGGAGCGGGCATTATCGATCTGCTGGTCGCCGCCATGAAGGAAGAGGGGCTGACCGAAGAGCAGGCCCGCAAACGGATCTACGCCTTCAACCGGTACGGATTGCTGGTGGAGGGCTGCCAGGGAATCCGCCCCTCGCAAGAACCGCTGGTGCGCAAGAAGGAAGACGTGGAGGGATGGAAATTGTCCGGAGACGGCGCCATTTCGCTGCTGGATGTGGTGCGCAACGCCGGAGTGACGGTTCTGGCAGGCGTCTCGGCCCAGGCTGGGGCGTTCACCGAAGAGATTGTGCGGGAAATGGCGCGCCACACGCCGCGGCCGGTGATCTTTCCGCTCTCGAATCCAACCTCAAAGTCCGAGGCCACACCGGCAGACCTGCTGCGCTGGACCGAAGGCCGCGCCCTGGTGGGAACGGGCAGTCCGTTCGCACCGGTTGAATTCGGAGGGCGCACGTTCCGCATCGCGCAGATCAACAACTCCTACATCTTTCCGGGGCTGGCCCTGGGCATTCTCGTTTCCCGCGCGCGGCGCGTGACCGATGAGATGATCATGGCCGCGGCCCGCGCGCTGGCCAGTCTTTCGCCCGCGCGCGAGGACCCGAACGCCGCCTTGCTGCCGCCGGTTGCCGACTCGCGCAAGGTCGCGCTGGTGGTGGCCGAAGCGGTTGGCCGGCAAGCGATTCTGCAAGGAGCGGCCGCGGAGACGGATGAGGCCAGCTTGCCCGGCCGTCTGCGCGCCTACGTCTGGGAGCCGGTTTACCGCCCGTACGTACACATCGACTGAGGCGCGGCTGACGAATCGGCGGCTATCGAGAAAAGGCTCGAAAAATAGACCGCAGGGGGCTAAACAGGCTACGGATAAAGGCCAACATTTGGGTAGAATCCGCGAGAAGCATTCCTCCGCGGCTAAAGCCGCTCTGACTATGCTGGCTTTACGCGGGGGTTGAAACCCCCGCCTCCCTCCGGACCGAGTTTTCCCGAAGCCTGAAAAGCCCCCATTCTTTTTCATCCACTTACGGCAGGACTGAAGTCGTTCCCTGCCACAAATGGGGCCGAAAATGTCACGTCACGGCCAGCCTTTGCAGTTTGTTGATAGGATGGATTCGCTATAGATAAACGTTTTACCGAGGTGGATTCATGGATCAATCACTGCGCCGCACCGGACTCCGGATTTTAGCGGTTGCGTCCTTGTCTTTCTTTGCCCTGGCTGTTCCGGGCTTCTCGCAGCGCCCCCAGAAACCGCCGACGCCTACCGGCCCGTGGATGAACGCCACGCTCTCGCCGGATGAGCGCGCCGACCTGGTGCTGAAGGAGATGACGCTGGACGAGAAGATTGCGCTGTTGCACGGGGTGGGTATGCCCACCGACGACGCGCTCACGCCGGAGAACGCGCCATCGAACCGCGGGGTTGGGTATACGGTCGGGGTACCCCGGCTGGGCATCCCAGGGATCGACATGAGCGACGCAGCCTATGGCGTCCGTTCGAGCGGCGCCAATGGGCGCTACTCGACCGCACTGCCGGCGAACGTGGCTGCGGCGGCGAGTTGGGACCGCGAGGCGGCATTTGAGTACGGAGCACTGATTGGCCGCGAACTGCGCGCGCAGGGGTACAACATGTCCCTTGGCGGCGGCGTCGACCTGACTCGGGAACCGCGCAACGGCCGGACGTTCGAGTATTTGGGCGAAGACCCGGTGCTGGCCGGAACGCTGGTGGCACGGCTCATTGAAGGAACCCAGTCGGCGCACGTGATCGGCGACATCAAGCATTACGCGCTGAACGACCAGGAGAGCGGGCGCGGCTCAGTGAACATCAACATCTCAAAGCGCGCGGCGCGGGAAAGCGACCTGCTGGCCTTTGAAATCGGGGTTACCGAGGGCCATCCGGCCGCGGTGATGTGCTCTTACAACCGCATCAACGGCGACTTTGCCTGCGAGAACAAGTGGGTGCTGACCGATGTTCTGAAGAAGGACTTCAAGTTCCCCGGTTTCGTTCTTTCCGACTGGGGCGGCACGCACAGCGCGGAAAAGGCATCTGCAGCCGGGCTGGACAACGAACAGCCGGGACGGTTCTTCTTTGAAGCGCGCCTGAAGGCCGCGGTGGAAGCGGGCAAGGTTCCGCAGACCGAGATCGATGAGCACGCGCACCGCATTCTGCGCTCGATGTTTGCCGCGGGAGTGATCGACTATCCGCGCCAGCGTAGCGTGGTGGACCCCTTCGCCGGACTTGAAGTGGCGCGCAAGATCGAAGAGGGCAGCATCGTTCTGCTCAAGAACACGCACTCCGTTCTGCCGCTGGACTCGAAGCGTGTGCAGACCATCGCGGTGATCGGCTCGCATTCCGACGTGGGCATGATCTCCGGCGGCGGTTCGGCGCAGGTGGATCCCGCGGGAGGCAACGCCATTGCCGCTCCGGGCCAGGGCGCGACCCACTGGCAGGAGGAGATATGGTTCCCGACCTCGCCGCTGAAGGCGATCCAGGCCCGCGCACCGCAGGCCAAGGTGAGCTATGACTCTGGCGCCGACCCGGCCGTGGCAGCAGCGCTGGCCAAGAGCGCCGATGTGGCCGTCGTTTTCGCCTACCAATGGGAGAGCGAAGGGATGGATTTGCCCAGCCTTTCCCTGCCCCATCACCAGGACGAGCTGATCGCTCAAGTGGCGGCGGCCAATCCGCACACCATCGTGGTTCTGGAAACCGGCAGCCCGGTGACCATGCCCTGGGTCGAAGCTCCGGCGGCGATTCTGGAAGCCTGGTTCGCTGGGTCGGACGGCGCCAACGCCCTGGGCAACGTGCTGTTTGGATCGGTAAACCCGTCGGGCAAGCTGCCCAACACCTTCCCGAAGAGCGAGGCCGATTTGCCTCACCCGACCATCACGCAACCGCCGCCGGAGTCGGATCACTTCTCCGGGCCGTTCTCGATGGAAAAGTGGGCGATGGGACTGCCTCCGTTCCAGGTTACTTACGACGAGGGCGTGAAGGTTGGCTATAAGTGGTATGACGCCGAGAAGAAGCCGGTTCTGTTTCCTTTCGGCTATGGATTGTCGTACACGAGTTATGGCTATGCAGGGTTGAAAGTAACTCGGGAAGACAAGGTGAAGGCAACCTTCACGCTGGCCAACACGGGCGCGCGTGCGGGAGCCGAGATTGCCGAAGTCTATGCGACACTGCCAGCCAGCGCCAATGAGCCGCCGAAGCGGCTGGTGGGCTTCAGCAAGGTGACGCTCGCAGCCGGCGAGAAGAAGACGGTCACGGTGGAAATCGACCCCAAGTATCTGTCGATCTTCGACGAAGCCAAGGACGGCTGGACGCTGCTGCCGGGCGACTACACGATCCTGGTGGGCGGATCTTCGCAGGACCTGCCGCTGAAGGCCACGATCACCATCAAATAGTTCCTTGCTCCAAGGAAATTCCGCGCCCCAGGTTTCGATCACGAGACCTGGGGCTTTTTTCGCGATTCAGAAGAGCTCTTTTGAGTGGCCCGGGAACGGGTAGAAATGTCCGGGGTTTACTGCAAAAAGGCCAAAAACGAGGCATTTTGGGGGTGATTTGCCCCCGAATCCCACAACGTGCGTGTTGATTCTATTGAACTTAATAAATGGATACCCTGTGGAAAACTGGAGATCCAGACAAAACAGCAAGCATGTAAGTTGTTTAAATACAAGAAGATGCAGCTACATGTATTTGAAAAAAGCGAACAAAAGGTGAACTATTTCTTTTTTTTGGGGTACGGACCGTTCAAACCCCGCCGATGGCCGGGATTAAACGGTATGTTTCCATTGTGCGCGCGGGGAGGGTAATGATATGCAAAGGCGGTGGCTCGCGACGAGAGCTTTGCTTCCAAAGTTGCTTCGGAGTCAGGACGCACTTGCTGTGAACCTGAGGTTTGCAGCGCAACAGGAGGACTGGTTGCTGGGCGGAAATTGTGAGAATGCAGATCCTTCGCTCATGTGGTGAAACTGAAATTCGTTGAAGAACAACCGCAGATCTTTCGACTCCGTTTGGCCAAAAAGCCGGCCAAACTACGCTCAAGATGACAGTGCAATGCTCTAGATGACAGGGCAACTCAGATGCGAACTTCAGACTCAGGGAACCTGGCTCCTGATGAATAAATAGGCTGGATGGAGAGTTTCATCAACACAATCAGCAAGTTAGCTTCCGCTCCGCGGAAATCGCGAGTTGGCGAGTTGGCGGCAGTTCATTCCAGTCGAAACGCGCTGCCGCGAGTCAAGATGAGAAGGGTTATACGGCGAACTTGGGAGATGGGAGACTGGGACCGGCCGAGGCAGATCTGGGAGTCCCACTGGGCCGTCTTTGCCTGGATCGAATAGCATGAAAGAAAAAGAACTCCCAAGGCCCACACTTTGAAACCATCCACCACGCGAGCCCATGGTCTGGACACGCTGCGCAGCCTGGCTATCCTTTCCGTTATCGTTTTTCACGTCTACTCATTTCACGCCGAAGGAACCTTGCCGGGATTCCTGGTCCCTGCCGCACGTATGGGCTGGATGGGGGTCGATCTTTTCTTTGTCCTGAGCGGCTATCTGATTGCGTCGCAGCTTCTGCGGCCGTATCTTGCCGGGGAGCGGCCGGGGCTGTGGGAGTTTTATCGCAATCGACTCTACAGGGTGCTGCCGGCCTATCTGGCAGTGCTGGCACTTTACTTCACGGTCCCGGTGTGGACCGAGGATCCGGCGCTCTCGCCGATCTGGGAGTTTCTTACCTTCACGCTCAATCTCTTCATCAACTACCACGTGGATCAGGGTTTTTCACACGCTTGGTCGTTGTGCGTCGAAGAGCATTTTTACTTATTTCTGCCGCTCATCGTGCTGGCGATGATGCGCAAGCCGTCGTTCCGCAAGACCGCGACGCTGGTCGCAGGGCTGGTCCTGCTTGGAATCTTTTTGCGGAGCTTTATCCTCTTCCACACGCTCCGGCCGCTGGACAGGGCCGGGCAACCGTTCGGACTGGATTACATCGAGCGCATCTACTATCCGACGTACAGCCGGCTGGATGGGCTGCTTGCCGGAGTTACGCTGGCACTGGTGAAGACGTTTCGTCCGGGGTGGTGGAGCGCATTGACGAAGCGAGGACACGCGCTCTCCTGCGTGGGAATTGGGCTGGTGGGCGTGGCGACCTGGCTCTTCAAAGATCGCTGGGTTTCCGTTTCGGGCGTTTCTGCGTGCGGAACGGCGATCGGGTTTCCCGTGCTCTCGCTGGGACTGGGACTTCTGGTGGCGTCGGCACTGAGCACGAATGGGCTGCTGAGCAGATGGAAGGTTCCGGGAGCAAAGCTGATGGCCACGCTTGCCTATAGCCTTTACCTGACCCACAAGGCGCTGATTCACCTGGTGGATCTTTGCTTCCCTGCACTCTTCAAGGCGGGCGGAACGCTGTGGGTGGGCGTGTATGCGGCGTGCTGCCTGCTGGTGGCGGGCACGCTCTACCTGTGCGTCGAACGACCGTTTTTGATGCTGAGGGATAAGCGCAGGAGGCCGATGGTTTCGACGGGACAGACAGAAGAACCACACGGCTAAGGTGAGCCTGTTCCGCGGCTAAAGCCGCGCTGGTTATGCTGGCTTTATGCGGGGGTTGAAACCCCCGCCTCCCTCCGAGTCAGATTTTAGGGCATCTCTCGCGTCGGTCGAGAGTGAGCGTGGACCGGGAGGTCCACGCTACAGCCGACCAGGAGGTCGGCGCTACAAATTCCTGCTGGCGTTACACGTTCTTGCTGGCGTTGGCATTGGCGGGCGGTTAAAGGACTACTCGCCGTCGGGGGGGACTTGCTCCAGGAGGCGGCTCCAGGTCTTCTGGTTTCTGCGGAAGCCTTTCTTCAAATCTTCCAGAATGCGCTCGAAGTCGGCGTTGGTGCGCAGGTTGTTCCAGGCGGGATTCTTCTGGAACCAGGGGTAATTCTCGTTGCCGAGATAGATGGCGCGACGGAGCCAGTGTAGGGCCTCACTGGAATCGCCCTCGACGGCAAAGTAGGTGGCGAGGCGATAGGCCATTTCGCTGTCGGCCTCGGCGGCGGCCAGGGTATCGTCCTCCAGCAGAGCAGCGGCGTGGGCGCGCTCGCCCACCTGCACGTAGCACATGGCCAGAGTAGGCACGGCAATGCGCATGAGTTCGTCGTCGCGGATGACGCTTTCCAGGATCGAGATGGCGGCAGGGAGATTGCCCAGGCGCATCTGCTGGTAGCCGGCCGAGGTGCGCAGGAGGGGATGGCGCGGTTCCAGGGCGAGGCCCTTGTCCAACTCGTCGCCGGCCAGCTCGATCTGGTTCTGATAGTGGTAGACGCGGGCGCGATGGTTATAGAGGATGGGCGCGTTGGCGGGGTTCAGTTTGAGGGAGCGGTTGAACTGGTCGAGCGCCTCGTCGTACATGCCGTCGCCGCGCAGGGCCATGCCGGCCACCATGTGGACGTTCCAGTCGTTGGACGCGCTGGAGAGCTGATTGGCGATGCCGTGGCGGGCGGACTCCTTTTCGCCGCGCGAGAGGAGCATGTAAATGCGGTAGAGGTTGGCTTCAGTGGAAGCCGGGTCGAGCTTGAGCGCCTCGTCAAAGGCGCGACGGGCGCGCATGACGTGAATCTGGCCGCCGAAGCCGTGGCGCACATATTGCAGCTCGGCGATGCCGAGGCCCGCCCAGCCGGCGGGAAACTCCGCGTCTTTGGTGGTGACGCCGGTAAAGAGCGTGTGCGCGCGGTCCAGATCGGCGCGGGAACCGGTACGCACCATGAAGGAGCTCAAAAGCGCACGGGCCTGCAAGTACTCCTCGGAGACGGGCCCGGGCAGAGAAGCTTCGCGGACGCCGGGGCGCGCGAGGCCGTTCTCAGCGGATTCGATGCGGTCGGCGGCGGAGAGGCCGTGGAGCGCGGCAAAGACTTCGTTGGAGATTTCGGTTTGGACGGCGATCAGATCGAGCGAAGCGACGCGGATGGCGCCGCCGGAGCGCACGCTTTGCGAGGCCACGTCGAGCAGTTGCCAGTTGAGGTCAAAGCCCTCGGCGGAGCGCAAAAAGCTGCCCGCGAGCACAAAGGAGACGAGCAGTTTTTTGCCGATGGCGAGGGGGTCCATCTGCGCCGTGGGCACGGACATCAGGGTACTGGAGGGGCGGATGACCAGGGCGGGAATGCGAGCCAGACGGGCGGCGATGGCGTCGGCCAGCGCAAAGCCGTAGAGCGGAGCCACTTCCGTGGCGCCCAGGTTGGCGAAGGGCAGGACGACCAGCGAGTTGGGCTGCGGCTTGTCGCCCGAGGACTCACGAAAACGCTCGGCGAGCATGGAGAGGAAGCCGGTGGTGCGCTTTTCAGCCTCGGCGCCGGTGGTGGGCAGGTTGGCCGCGGCGTCGCCGGGAATGACGCCGGTTTCAATGCGCAGCGCCTTCATGATGGTCTTGAGCGCCTCGCGCACCTCGGCGGCCGAGGCGTAGCGCGTGGAGGGATTCTTTTCCAGACACATCGCGATGACGCTTTTCAGCTCAGGCGAGATTCCGGGAACGATTGTGCTGAGATCCTCCGGTTCGGAGAACTGGATGGAGCGAATGGCCTGGAAATCCTCGGCATCGGGGCGGGAGAAGGGATGGCGGCCACTGGCCAGCTCATAGAGAATCACGCCGAGGGCCCAGACGTCGGACTGGACGCTGGACTGGCCGGTGACGAACTGCTCGGGGGCCATGTAGCGGATGGTGCCGCCGCGGGCGGTGTAGGTGGCGGCCATGGATGCGTCTTTGGCCAGGCCGGGCTTGGAGGGGTCGAAGCTGGAATCCTCAGGCTGCAAGCGGCGCGCGAGGCCGAAGTCCAGGATTTTGACCAGGCCGCCGTCGGTGAGCATGACGTTCTGCGGCTTCAGGTCGCGATGGAAGATGCCGAGCGCGTGCGCGGCCTGCAGACCGTCGGCAATCTGAATGCCCACGGAGAGAACCAGTTGCAGGTTCGCGGGGCCGCGCTCAATGAGATGGTCGAGCGACTGGCCGGGGACGTACTGCATGACGATGTAGCCCTCGTCGCCGCTTTCACCGACTTCGTAGATGGCGCAGACGTTGGGATGTTCGATGGCCGAGGCCAGACGGGCCTCGCGCAGCACCGTGGAACGCATCTGCTCGGCGGTGAGGAGCCCGGTACGCAGAATCTTCAGGACCACCGGCCGCTGCAAACGCTGGTCTTCGGCCAGGTAAACTACACCGCTGCCGCCTGCGCCCAGACGCCGCAGAATTTCATAGTGCTCAATCGTTCTTCGCGCCATCATACAGACAAGTGTAATGGCCCGGGCGTCAAGAACCTGTAAAGCGGGGACGCGGGCCGCTTCTGCATCGAGACAGGCCGCATCTGTTACCTTCAGAGTTGAGCATGAGCGGCTTGCACAGAGTGGCAGGACGAGAGGGTTGGAAGCCAGCACGGGCGATTGCGGTCTGCGCACTGGCTCTGCTCGCTGTCCCACTGGGGGCACAAGAGGCGCAACCCCAGACGAAGCCCGCCGAGACGCAACAGCCCACACCGCACAATCCACAACAAGATCAGCAACAGCCCGGAGCGGGCGCACAACTGCATACGGGCACGAGCAGGGGCCTGGACGCCATTGCGGGGCTGCGCAATTTGCTGGCCGACCACCAATTTCTGCAGATCGAAGCGCAACTGGACACGATGCCGCCGGAGCAGGCGCAGTTCTACAAGGGCATTCTGGCCAACCGCAACAACGACGCCAAGGCTTCGATTGCGGCGCTGGAGCCGCTGGTGGACCAGGTGACGGCAAGCGGAGATGCGGCGCAGGAAAAACTGTTGCGCAAGGCTCTGGCCGAGGACTATCTGCGTCTGGGCGACTGGAGCAAGGCCGCGAAGGCCTACGAGACGCTTTCAAGCCGACTGGAAGACAAGCTCAGCACAGACGAGCGCGACGAGATCGAGATGCCGCTGAAAATGCTGCCGCTGGTGGCAGCCAACCCGCCGATGACGGTGGAACCCTGCGACCCATTTGTGCTGCAGGTGAGCAAGAACCCTCTGGGTCTGACCGACATTCCCGTTTTCGTCGATGGGCGGTCGCGCACCTGGATGCTGGACCCCACCGCTCCCTTCAACCTCATTTCACGGTCGCTGGCAAGAGAGGTGGGGCTGAAGATTTCCGACGAGGCCGCGACGATCCACACGCTCACGGGACGGCCCATCCAAGTGCACGCCGCGGTGATTCCGCGCTTCACCATTGGCGGACGGCTGACGCTGCGCAGCATGACGGTTTTTGTGTTCGATGACGCGGACTATTTTTTCCCGGTTTCGCACTACCAGGTGGAGGGAGTGCTGGGCTACCCGGCCCTGGCGGCGCTGGGCAGCCTGACCATTACCGCCGACGCCACCATCAAGGTGCGGCCGGCGGCGCAGATCGAGACTCCGGACAAGGACGACCGGCTGACCCGCGGCGTACGCTTCTTTCTGGACGGCGACCAGGTGATTGTGGCGCTGGGCAGTGCGGGAGCGGGCGACGGAAGCCAGGAACGCATGTTTGCCATTGATGCGGGCGGCCAGCAGACTTACTTCACTTCGCGCTACTACGAAGAGCATAGCGGGGATTTCACCGGGCAGAAGATGGAGCTGTTCGCGATTCCCGGCTCGCTGGCGCTGCCGCCGCAGCCGGCCTACATTGCGGAGACGGTTCCGCTGCCGGTGGGCGCAACCACCGTCCACGTGCATTACGTGCAGGTGCTGACCCAGCCGCTGGGCGACGCCGCGCTGGACGACGTGTATGGGGTGCTGGGCGTGGACGCGCTGGACCAGTTGAAGAGTTATACCTTCGACTACAGGACGATGCGGTTCGCGGTAAGTCCGGAGTAAGTGGCAAACAATAAATTGCCAGGCCGGAGTTAGCACTCCGGCCTGGCAATGCTACTTCGATTCCCCACCGGGAGCATAGTAGCCTTCCCGCGTGACCACGGTCAGGTCGTCCTTGTTGGCCTTGAGGGCGATCTTGTGGAAGCCGCCGTCCTTGTCCACCGCATCCGGCGTGTAAGTCAGGAGATACTGGCCGCGCAGTTCTTCGGCGATCTGGCCGTAGATCTCCTCAAGATTGTCTTTCTTTTTGGCTTCGAAGTAACGGCCGCCGGTGCGATCGGCAATTTTTTCGAGAATCTTCTTGCCGTCGACTTGTGGGCCGCTGGAACCGCCATCGCCGCGCCGACCACCACCACCACCACCGGGGTAGCCGCCTCCGCCACCGGGGTAGCCGCCTCCGCCCATGCCGCCGCGACGACCGCCCATGCCAGGCGCGCCGCCCTCGCCGCGCTCCTGTTCGCCCTTGAAGTAGATGGTGTAGACGGCCAAATTGGCGCGATCGGCCGCATCCACCGCATCGTTCAGCGAGTCCTTGCTGCCGCGGTCCACGCCGTCGGAAAAGACAACCAGGGCTTTGCGCCCATCCTTGGACTTCATCAGCTCATCCGAAGCCAGAAAAATCGCGTCGTAAAGCTGCGTGCCGCCGCGGCCTCTGCGGCTCTGTCCAGACCCAGGCTGACGGTCGTCGTCGCTGGTCTCAGGACCGTGGGTGTCGTCCCGCGCAGCCCGCGAGGGCCCCATGTCGTCGAGTTCGCGGTGCAGCTTTTCGCGCGACGGGGTAAAGTCTTCGAGCAGCTCGACCTCGCGGTCGAAGTGGATGAGAAAGGCCTGGTCTGCCTGCGTTCCAGCCTTGGGATCGGCGGGCAGCATCTGGTCCACAAACTTGCCGGCGGCCTTGCGCTCGTTGTCCATGGCGCCCGACAGGCTGCGGCTGGTGTCTACCAGCAGGCCCAGGCGGAAGGGCAGGTTCGTCTCCCGCGTGAAACTCTTGATGGTTTGCGGGCGGCCATCCTCGGCGAGCGTGAAATCACTCTTCTGCAGAGTGGTGACCAGCGCGCCCTTCTTGTCGCGCACGGTGACCGGAAGCACGACTTCGCGCGCTTCCACCTTGAGGCGCAATGCTGGCTGATCGGAGGCGGGCTGCGGGGCTTGGCTCAGCGCCGGCAGGCAGGGCAGGGCCAACACAGAGAGAAATACGCAGGAAACAGGTCGGATTCGCATGGCGTTCAAAGTGTACACACCTTCACTCCGTTAGACGAAGCGAACCTCCTACCGTTGACCGGTGCTGCAAGCTCAACGGTGAAAGGGACGTCCGGTACATTGGCTCGGCATAACCGCACCCGCCAAGGCAGCGGCACGGCAGCAACTGCCGCCCGTGTGGCGATTTTGAAGAGAAGAGAGAGGATTTTGGTAGCGCTGTCGTCTCGCGAAGTGTCGCTATAAGTGACTGATAAAACGGAATGATTCGTATTTTATTCGCCAACAATTCGCCCCATATCCTTTGGTCTCACGGGTACAATTCCCCAATGTCGAGCAAAGTTTAGTGCAGTCGCATATGGGTACTTTGGGGAGACGATTCTTTTGAGCTCAGCCAGCTGTGATCCGGATGATTGAGCCGCATGATCCGCACTGGGGCGGTTGACCCGTCAAAGCGGAGATTTCGCGGAAAGCAGTCGAGAAGGCGACTTGATCGGCATAGGGGAGGCAGTCGCCTGCCGCCCTTACCACACGACCGTGCGACCGGGTTCGTACACGGTGGTTCGAGAAGTTACGCTAACGCGTGTCGGCCCAGCGCTCTTCCCAGTGGTTCAGATACCCTTCTGCCCATTCTTGATATAACGTCCAAGCTCGTTCCAGGTGCGGACTCCCGCGGCGTGGGTTGCGTCGGGGCGAAAATGAGCGATGGAAAGGATGTTGCCGAAACTGTAGTTGTGAAAGCGGGCCATTGCGCCCAGATAGGTGGTGAGGGCCTCGCTCTTGCCCTGCTCAAGCTGCTCGACCAGGTGCTCAACGTTCTCAGCGATGATCTGCTGAGCGGTGGTCTGCTGGCGGCGGGCTTGATGGCAACGACAGTTCCATAGGTTCCCGCCTCGATCCCGGCCGCGAGACTGCCACGCGCATAGCGGACCACGTCGCCAATCTCGTAGTGATTGGCCCACGATCGTTCGGCGCCGGTCATTTCTTGGCGTTGAACGAGAACATGCATAGAGTGGTCATCAGGAGCGAGCTTTCCATTGGCCTTCAACTCCTGCCGGACGGCGACGTTTAGCTCGCGTCGCGCGGCGTTATCCGGCGAAGGGATCAGCGTGTTTGCCGGAGATTCGGCGTACGTTCTCGCGATCGTCTGGATCCGTTCCTGTGGATTTGGAATTTCCCGAACTCGGTCCTGTTTTTGGAGCATCTCAAGCGCGGTGGCGGTAGGCCCATGGCAGATGCCGATGTGAGTTGCTCGGCGGCATTGTCTTGATTCTCCTTGGTGTCTATTTTCTCTGGCCAGCACTGCGGGCGCTTCGTTTCAAGGGGATTGCGTCCGCATTTTCGCACGGTGTTACCCTTGTTGGGTTTGTAGTCCAAACCAGCGGAACTGATCCACACAAGATAATATTCGGTCATAAGTCAAATGAGCCTCTTGGTAAGCGACCGACAAAGGGGGTGGTGCGGTTGCATACATCTTGCCGAGGATGGTAATGCCGGTGGCCGAAGCCTTCGAATGCTCAGGGATGGCGGTCAGACAGTCGCCGACCCTTTTTAGGTCGGGCGAATTGTGCGCCTTCGTGTTTGTTGAATTCAAGAATATTGACTATCTGATTTCGGCAAATATTCGACAAACTGTCTGAGCATGATCCTTCGTTGGTAGGGCCGAAGCGCTCGACCGTCGCCAAACAGTAAGAATGACATGTTCTTTATCAGGTTTCGAGTCCTTTGAAAATGAAGCCAGTGCTGGAGCAGGACGAAATTCTACTGGAATGTTGCACCCTGGGTCTCAGACAGCCGTTCGGTAATGTGGATGTCTGCGGAATTGGACGCGACCGACCGAGCGTAGGCGCCCCAGCGCCCGACAACTGTATCAAACATGAGCTTCAAGTCCGAGAATAGCGTAGCGTGCTTCATGTAGCTGGTATCGAGGCGCTGCTTGGCGGGGAGTATTGTCTTGCTGTAATACTCGGGCAAGGTGTGGTTTGGGATCAAGGCGAATAAGGACTCCTCGCGCGCGAAAGCCAGCGTTGCCCATCCAGTGACCCCCGGCCGACATTGGAGCAGTTCCAACTGCTGCTCAGGGACTCGCGGCCGTGGGCCGACAAGACTCATTTGCCCGGCGAGCACATTCAGCACTTGTGGTAACTCGTCCAATTTGAGCCAACGCAGAATCCGGCCGAGTGGCGTGATCCGATCGGCAGACATTGCAGCGATAGCATCTCGACGGCCAGCGGGCGCGTGTAGCATTGTGCGGAATTTGTAGATCTCAAACGGTGCGCCGAAGCGTCCGAGACGCGTCTGCTGAAACAGGACCGGACCGCGGGATGATGTTCGCACTGCAAGCGCAATCAGCAAGAGAGAGGGGAGCACGACTGGAGCCGACGCCAAAACCGCTGTAACGTCGAGAACCCGCTTGGCGCGGGACGTTGTCCAAGGGCTCATTTCCTCCAGTCTGGCTGGGAAGCTGTGATCGGCCGTCAGACTGCCTGAGTTTGAATCAACCGCGCCATTCAGATGCATAATGCTCCCGGAGTGTTATGGGTGTTTGGACTGTGGAGCCTTGCAGCATATCTCGCTCGATCCAGCGGTAGGTGGACTTCAAGCCTTCCACGAGTGAAATCGATGGTTCCCAATGAAGTAACCGGGAGATGCGCGTGTTGTCGCTATTGCGGCCGTTGACTCCGATCGGTGCGTGCGGATTGAAGCGCCGGTTAAGTCGAACGCCTGCGATGTTCTCCACAATAGAGACAAGCTGGTCAATCGTCACCAATTCCGAGGATCCGAGGTTGAGAGGTTCACTTACACCGCTCTCGGCAATGGCGATTGTGCCCTGAATACAGTCGTCAATGTAGAGGAAGCTGCGCGTCTGCGAGCCATCACCCCAGACTTCGATTTCAGGAATGCCGGACAGTTTGGCTTCGAGGACTTTGCGACAGATGGCGGCGGGAGCTTTCTCGCGGCCTCCCTGCCAGGTTCCCATCGGGCCGTAGACGTTATGGAAGCGGGCGACGCGGCATGGAAGGCCGAAGTCTTCCTCGAAGTGGCGGCACGTACGTTCCGTAAAGAGCTTCTCCCATCCATAGCCGTCTTCAGGCATGGCCGGATAGGCATCTTCCTCTCGAAGTGGTACGACGAGCGGCGACGACTGTCTGGCAAGGTTGTATACGCACGCAGAGGACGAGAAGAAGAAGCGCTCGACAGAGTGGTCGCGCGCCGCGAGCAGCATGTGGGTATTGATGAGCACATTGAGCATGCAGAGTGCACGGTTGTTCTCTATGAATCCCATGCCGCCCATGTCCGCGGCCAATTGGAAGACGATGCTCGTCCCTTTCACAGACGAGGCGCAATTCGCGCGGGAGCTTAGGTCAAGCACAACATTGTCCGCATGATTGCTGACCTGGAACCATTCCGAGATAGGCTTTGAGTCAACGGCGCGAACGGTTGCGGCTCCCAACTCAAGAAGTCTTCGTACAAGATGACCGCCGATGAATCCCCCCGCTCCACACACCAGGATATGCTTGCCTTTCATTTTCATGTCATGCCTTTCTCCAGAGAACTTGCTGGAACATGGACGAACGAAGAGTGTCTTATGGGTTCATGAAATGCAGCAAAGCCTTCTCGTCCGCGCCACTCAACGATGCACGGACACGCATGTGACGCAGGATTGTTCCGGAGATCTGCGGAGGAAACCCCTGCGGGGCGTTATGACATCGGGAGCAGTTCTGTTGGAAGACGCGCTCTCCGCGAGAGGCCGTCCCGGAGGTTGCAGGATGATCCTTTTGCACTTTGTTTGGGTGATCTGTGGCCGTGGGAGCACTCTGTGCCATGAGCGATCCAAGAACACTGAGAAAACAAGTCGCGAGAATCAACGCGTTCATGCGTGTCATCTGCCCCTCCATGTTGGAATCAGGAACCGATAGACGATTCCGGTTTGCCAGATGTTGCGGTTGCCCGTCGAGGACAGTTGGCGGGAGTAGCTGGTGTTGATGCGGACTTCGTGGGGGAGATGATAGTCAAGCGCGAAATCGACTTTCTGAGTGTCTGCCGCAGGTAAACCATCCTCCGAGTCGGGCTGCGAGCGAAATGTTTGCTGCACCCGAAGGACAGGCTCGAATCGTCCAATCATGCTGTTCTCGCCGTGAAATCGCAAACATCGGTAATCGGCCTCGACCCAGTAACCCTGCGCATGAGGGCCACGCGCATACTCCGATCGAAGACGGAGATTCGACTGCGCAGGTTCCCACCAGAGGTGTGTGCCGATGTAGTTCTCGCGAGTACCTTGCAGGAGGCGACCTACCGAGAGACCTGCTTCAAGGCGGGCGTTGGGCAGGTAGACGCTGGCGCGGCCACCGGTTGAGCGTTCGGCGTTGAACTGCTGGTTGGTGCTTGCCACGGAGAAGTACGCGGCGTAATCGAGATCGACTTTGTCGCTCGAGAAGGCCGAGCCACGCAGCATTCCGCCGACGCTCGATGCGGTGCTCATCGTGCCCAGGCTGAAGATCAGCGGCGCATCTTCGAAGTTGCTTATCCATATGGGGCTGAGGCGCTCGTTGTAGGTTCCGAAGGGTGTGAGGAATTCACCTGCGACAAGAGTCAAGTTGCGATTGGCAATGACGTCCGCCTGCAGGTAGGAGAGCCCGAGGAACGCGTCGTGCTTGTAGCCTGGTTGTCCGTTCCCACGTGGAAAGAAGGAATCGACGATTGACGCGCGGCTTTCAACCAGCAAGTGATCGCCGAGCGGTGCAACAAGAGACGGCGCGATAATCGGCAAATATGTGGTGTTGCCGCCGTTCGTGCTGGTGATGAGTCCTCCGCCACCGGAGATGAAGGGGAGGTTTTGCGCTCGTGCAAGGTGAATGGATGCCCATCCGATTGACGCGAGCAGAATGATCAAACCTCGCCTCGTGTGCATCTGGTGCTTCGCATAACTTGACATGGGGTTAGGTTCGCTCGAGTGCCGCGGGCGGGTGTCATGATTGCGTCTTGCGAATGTCAGTGGATTGTAATTTCAAGCGCGTGTCGCGATGGGTGTCGTGGCAGGAAATCCGCCAACAAATCCGTGACAATCTCCTGACATGGATATGACACACACCAGAGCCGGGAAGTTCATTGTTGGTGCTGACGCCAACAGATCGAGTTCAGTAATGGCTCGCATTTCCGAATTGGCGAGGAGGCTCATGAGAGTCATATCTGCATGGAAGATCGTCTTTTCAGTTGTCTGCGCCTGCGGATTAGGCTTGCAGCTTTCCGGTTCGCCGGCTGCAGAACCTCGCCGCGTAGAGATTTCCGCAAAGAGGTTCTCCTTTGATCCTGGCACAATCACGCTGAAGAAAGGCGAACTGGTCGTGCTGGTGCTGAAAAGCAGCGACGTCCCGCACGGGATTCGGGTTCGCGAACTTGGTTTGGATATGAAAGCTCCCAAGGGTGGATCGGCCGAAGTGCGATTCACTCCGGACAAGACCGGCGATTTTGTCGGGCACTGCTCGGTCTTTTGCGGGGCTGGACATGGAAGCATGACCATCGCATTCCATGTGGTGAATTGAGATGATCCGCCTGGCGTTCATTGTACTGCTACTTTCGGCGCTGATTGTCAGCGGGTGCAAAGCAAAAGCCCCATCGAAGGGGGAGTCGAAGCTGATGTCGGGTATGAAGCACAAGGTATTGATCGGCAACAAAAAGCTGAAGAATCCATTGCCGGCGACACCTCAGACGGTCGCGGAAGGCAAGGCCGCATTTTCGCACTACTGCGTTGCGTGTCATGGGTTGGACGGGCAGAACACAGGCGTGCCTTTCGCAGATCGCATGGCGCCGCCCGTCCCGTCGCTGGCGTCGGCAGAGGTGCAGGAGTATACGGACGGACAACTGAAATCGGTGATCGACGATGGGGTGTGGCCTTCGGGCATGCCCGCATCCAGAGGGATGTTGAGCGACGAGGAGGTCTGGTCGATCGTAATGTTCATTCGTCATTTGCCAAAGGCCGGGAGCCTGGGCGAACCGGAGATGTACAGTCACTAGCCTGCCATGAACAAGAGACATTTCCCAATGCGCAACAGGACAACCGCACGAACGCGCGAGTTAAAGGAAGCTATCGTCGCCTCGTTCTCAGCGGAGGGCGACGATGTGGCCATGGGTCTAGGCGGGTTCACGGAAGCGGATTGGAAGAGTGTCTTATGGTGGCTCGATATCAGCGGGATGGCTATCTATTTTCTGGACCAGACCCGACGGGTTGGAGTAACAAGCCTGATACCGTTGGCGGTGGAAGGTGACCTTGCAGAGCGATTTCAACGAAACCGGCTTCGCATCCAAGCGCTGAAGGAGGAAGCGTGCACTCTGGCACAGTGGCTCGAGAACGAGAGCATACCTTACGCGTTGTTGAAAGGGATCACGCTTACTCCTGATTCTGTCTCCGACCCCGCCTTGCGCTGCCAGACCGACATGGATTTCCTCGTAGCAAAGGAGAGCGAAAGTCTTGCGTTTGAATGTGTCCGCCGCCTGGGCTACAAGCTTCATGCGAAGAGCGGTAATACGTTGGAGCTTAGGGCCGGCGAAGCTGGTCTTCCAGATATGGCAAAGATGTACTCCGTTCACGCGCAACGGGCTCTGGAACTGCATCTGCTGCCCAAAGAAAATGGGATCTCCGACCTTTTGAATCGGAGAACAACTCGGGACTTCGATGGCGCGCCTATTGCAACGCTCTCTCCAGCGGACATCCTGGTGCAACAAGCACTGCATTTGTTGAAACACTTGTGCGGTGAGCACACGCGACTGTCGTGGGTTCTCGAGTTTTGGCGCCACGTCGAGGCTCGCAGATTCGATCAGAAGTTCTGGGCTGAGGCAGAAATCTTCGCGGCTGAGGAGATGAACGGCGATCTTGCGTTGGGTGCAGCGCTGTGGCTGGCTGACGAGTTCTTCGGAGGAGCATCGATGGAATTGCCAATGCAGTGGAAAGCGGAGGCTCTTCCCCCGCGCATTCGACGATGGCTCAGGCTCTATGCCCGCGAGCTCTTGCTGGGCGATTCCATTGGCAGCAAGCTCTACGTCCTGTTGCGCAGCGAGGTTCCATGCAGGACAGAGGATATAAAGAAGTCCCACCGCTTTCTGTTTCCGCACTACATGCCGGCACGAATCACACAGCCTCGCGCGGGAGAGAGGTTAGGGGAGAGATGGGTGCGCTATGTGATCGAAGGGGAGTTTTTTCTCCGCCGCATACGCTTTCATGTGGTGGAAGGATTTCGCTATGCGATCGAGGCCTCGCGATGGAGAAGGGACACGGTGAGATACGGACGATGAAGGTTTCCTTGCATGATGAAAAAGGCTGGATCGTGTCCTTTGCACTTGCCGCGATGCTATGGGCCATGATCTCACTACCCAGCCATGCCCAATCTGGCGTGAACGACAGCACCATGGATCCCTTCGATGCTTCCAGGGCCCAAAGCAGCGATTCAAGGCAACTCCAGAGTAGCGAAACAGGGCAACTGCAAAGCAGCGACGCAGAACAATTCCAAAGCGGCGCTGAAACGCGCGATCCGGCATTGTCAGCCGTGCAACTGATCGAGGTCTTGCGCCGCAGCCCGGAATTAATGGTGGAAGTAAAACCAGTGGTTGCCGATAGTGCGCAACTGGCGGGCGTGACCGTGCAGGCAGACTCGTTGACGGATGAGCAGGTGTATGCGCAAATTGAAAGCAGCAAGGCACTGCGCATCACGCTCACCCATTTTTTGCTGGCTCGCGGATACCTCACGGAGGATCAGGTTCAAGCAGGAAGAGAACGACAGGAAGAGACCTTTCAGCGCGAACCATTTGACGAACAGAGCCGCTTGGCGGCGGGAGAGCTTTCGTCGCGAACTTTGGCCTCACGTGAAAGTACCAGAAGCGAATTGGAAGAACCAGGTTCGAGCCGTCCGTTGAGAGAGCGCCAAACGTCGTCAAGGGGCTATGCGGGAGCTCGTGCAGAGATGAAACGACCAGAGGCACCTAATGTGACGGACGAGCCGCCGTCTCTGCATCGTCCGACGCCCTACAACCTGCTCTCTCTGCGCGATTTGTACACCCAGGTTCCTGATTCACAGGAACATCTGAAGCGATTTGGATCGGAGCTGTTTGTGGCCCGCGCCACGCCGGGGAGAGAAGCGCTCGAACCTGTTCATACAGCTGCAATCGGCGCACTTGATGTCCCACTGGGTCCAGATTATGTTCTCGGTCCCGGAGATCAGTTGAGCATTGCGCTGTGGGGAGGGGTGTCGCAGAACCTGCTGCGCACAATCGACCGTGAAGGACGCATCGCACTGCCTGAGGCTGGTCTTGTTTCTGTCGCCGGACTAAGTGTTGCGAAAGCCGAGGCGATGATCGCAGAGGCGCTGCAAAGTCAATACCGCAACTTGCGCGTGGCGGTCACCGTCGCGAACCTTCGTTCAATACGCATCTTTGTGGTGGGCGATGTGCAACTTCCGGGATCGTACGAGGTGAGCTCACTCGCATCTCCCATCACGGCCCTATTTGCGGCTGGAGGGCCGACGGCAGTTGGCTCACTGCGCATTCTGCGGCACTATCGCAACGAAAAGCTGATCGGCGAAATCGACCTTTACGACTTCATGCTGCGCGGTGTCCATCCAAACGATGATCGGTTGCAGGGTGGAGACACGTTATTGGTCCCTCCTGTGGGGCCGCAGGTGGCCGTGTCGGGCGCCGTGAAACGACCGGCGATCTATGAATTGAGTGGCGAGAACAACCTGGCATCGGTGTTGGACAATGCTGGAGGCTTCACCGTTGCCGCGGCATTGGCGCATGTCACCATCGATCGAGTGATTGCCAACCAGCATCGTGAAGAGGTTGCGGTAGAAGCAGGAAGCAACGAAGCGCCTTCCGCCATCATCGCGCGCTTGCAGAATACCGAAGTGAAGGATGGTGATCGCATTCGCATTGCCACGGTTCTTCCCGCGAGCGGCCGGGTGGTGTACCTTCAGGGCCATATTGCACGTCCTGGGAAGATTGCGTATCGCGACAACATGCTTCTCACCGATGTCCTCCCCAGCTATCGTGAACTGCTGCCGGAGCCGGCAGACCATGGAGAGATTGTCCGGCTGGTGGCGCCTGACCTGCATCCGGAGACCATTGATTTCAACGTCCCCGATGTGTTGATCGGGAACACGTCCATTACGCTTCAGCCGTTCGACACGATCAGGGTATTTGCAAGATATGAGCTGGATGCGCCGACGGTATCGGTCCGTGGAGAAGTGCTGAGGCCAGGCGTCTATCCAATGTTTAAGGGAATGACCGCAGCCCAATTGATCCGCGCAGCGGGTGGATTCAAGCGGGATGCGATGGTGGAACGAGCGGACCTGGCCAGCTACCGGGTGATCGGCGGCAAACGCGCTTCAGTCGAGCGTCGTGATATTTCGATTGCAGATGCCGTGCTGCATAACAATCGAGATGCAGATGTAGTTCTCAAGGTGGGCGACGTGCTCACGGTACATCAACTGACTGGATGGGACGAGATCGGCGAGTCAATCACGATTGAAGGCGAGGTTGCTCATCCGGGCGGCTACGGGTTTCAGGAGGGTGAGAGGTTGAGCGATGTCCTTCGGCGGGCAGGCGGGCTGCGGTCGACCGCGTATCCAGAGGGTGCGGTTCTCACTCGGCTAGATGTAGCAAAGCTGGAGAAAACGAGCCGCGAAGAATTGATTCGTCAGATTGAGACGAACTCCGCCGCTTCACATCTGTCTCCAAGTGTAGCGGGAAGTGAGCAGGCCGCCTCATTGCAATTGATTCAGCAACAGCAGGACCAAATTCTTGCGCGGCTACGCAGCCAGCCTGCTAGTGGAAGACTCGTGATTCGTATCAACCCCGCCATCGAGACCTGGGCCGGAACTGCGGCCGACATCGAGGTCCGAAGCGGCGATGTGCTTCGGATTCCGAAACGGCCGGGATTCATTCTTGTAACAGGGCAGGTCTACAACGCCTCGGCCATCACGTTCATGCCGGGCAGGACAGCCGAATGGTATCTGCAGAAAGCGGGAGGAGCATCTGATACTGCGAATCGGAAGGAGATCTTCGTTATTCGAGCCAATGGATCCGTGGTTGGACGCCGCTCGGGAAACTGGTACGGGCACGAAGTACTCTCTACCAAACTCGATGCGGGCGACACGATTGTTGTTCCGCAGAAGATAGTGGGCGCATCGGCGACGTGGCGCAATCTTCTGAGCGCGGCGCAGGTCGCCGCATCTCTGGCGATTGCCGCAGCCGTGGCGGGACTGTAGGTGAGCATGGATGTCGAGGTCCAGGCACCGATTCTGAGTGCAGACGATGCAGCGAGCGCGCCCGTGCTTTCAGCGCGTGGAAGCGCCCCGAACTGGCTCTATAACCTGCGCATTCTGTGGGCTCATCGCATCCAGTTGATGCGCATCCTTGGAGCCGCATCTGTGGTCAGCCTACTCCTTTCATTGGTAATTCCGAAAACGTATATCTCGCAGGCACGCATCATGCCTCCGGAAAGCTCAGGGAGCAGTTCCGGATTGTTCACCGCGTTGGCGGGCCGAGCTCTGGGAGGAGATACGTTGGGAGGCCTGGTGGCAAGTCTTATAGGTGGTCATAACACGGGTTCTCTGTTTATTGATTTGTTGCGGAGTACGTCGGTATCGACTCGGCTGATTGATCGCTTCCAACTTCAGAACGTTTATCACAAGCGATACCGCGTGGATGCGGCCAAAGTACTGGCACGCAAGACGACCATTGTTCAGGACAAAAAGAGCGGCGTGTTGACTCTGAGCGTGACGGATAACGATCCGGTACGCGCTCGTGACATGGCCCAGGCTTACCTGGATGAACTGAATTCACTCGTGAACCGCACCGGAAATTCTTCAGCTCATCAGGAGCGGGTGTTTATCGAGAAGAGACTGCAAGCGGTAAGGAGCGACCTGGAGCGGGCCCAGGCGGCAATGAGCGAATTCTCCAGTACCCATTCGGCGATTGATTTGCGAGAACAGGCGCGCGCAACGGTGGAGTCGGAGGCGCGCGTCCAGGGAGCGCTGATTGCAGCACAAGGCGAATTGCAATCGCTGCAGCAGCTTTACGGCGATGGAAACGTGCGGGTTCGCGAGACTTTGGCTCGAATCGCGAGCCTGAAACACGAACTGGCAAAGATGGGCGGCTCCTCCTCTCCGCTTTCTATTGCGCCAAAGAGCGATGACGCGGGAGATCAACTGGCGACTGCTTCGTATCTGCCGCTTCGCCAGGTTCCCAGGCTGGCAGTGCCATTTGCAAACCTGTATCGCGAAGTTCACGTGCAGGAAACCGTCTACGACCTGCTCACGCAGCAATACGAGATAGTGCGCATCCAGGAGGCAAAGGACATTCCGGTTGTGAGTGTGATCGATGCTCCTGGAGTTCCGGAGAAGAAGTCGTTTCCACCGAGAGCACTTCTGACAATCGGGCTGACGATCGTCATCCTCATTCTTGCTTCCATTGCGCTGCTCTGCCATCACTATTGGCAATTGATCGACGCGAAGGATCCGCGCAAGAGCTTCGCGCTCGAAGTAATGGAGTCGATGAGTGCATTGCTACGCGGGAGATGGATCATGAGGAGGCCGGCGTGAAACACGGAGGTGTTTATGCACTCGCTGGCCCGACAAGCATCTTTGCCAGCGCTGGATCGGTGTCTGGGGCGAAGGACAATGTGGCCTTCTCGGCCCTGGCTACTTGCGCCGGCCTGTACTTTTCGTGCCGAGCGATCTTTGTGCTGGTTTCAGATCGTTGGTTGGGTATTGGAACTTCCGCAGGCGTCTTCGCCAGCCTGGGTCTATCGATGGCGTTGTTACTTGCCTCCTTGCTATGCGCCTTCGGCCGCAACGCGCACCCATCCGGCTGGATGGCTAGAGTGCGCCCGATTCAATGGGTTGTTTTTTATCTTGCATTCGCTGGTTGCAGCTTTTTGTGGACCGAATCTGTTTCGCCACTTGGGTCGGCAGGCTATTGGATTGGACTCGTCGCGGATGCCGGCATAGTGATTCTCCTGTTCCGGGGGTACGATTCGGCATGCGCCGCTCACTCGCTCATGAAGGGCTTTATCCTTGGAACCTGTTTACTGGCCGCGATCGCGTGGATCATGCCGGCAGAGACGGATCTTCGTTTGGGCGACATCGAGTATTTCAATACGAATCAGATCGGCAATCTGTGCGCCCTGGCAGTCCTGATGTGTACTTTGCTTGCCTGTCGAGGCGATGGGCCGTGGCGCATTCCGGCCTGGTTTCTTGGGATTACGCTCTTTCGGAGCCTGAGCAAATCAACGCTCATTGCATTCATCGCGTGCCAGGCATACCGGATCATTCGTGACCACAGCATGAGCCGCCGCAAGAAGGTTTCGCTGGTGGTTGGATCGATCGCGGCGACGATCTGCTTCTGGGGCCTTCTTGACGCATACTACGGTGTCTATTCCAGCGCGGGGAATCAGGCCGAGACATTGACCGGCCGGACGGCAATTTGGGCATGGGCGCTGGATGCCGGTCTTAGCCATCCTTGGCTGGGCAATGGATTCGATGCGATGTGGAAAGTGGCGCCACCGTTCGGCGGCGAGTTGTTCGAGGCCAGGCATGCAGAAAACGAGCTATTGCAGCAGTTCTTCGCCTATGGAGTTTGCGGGATCGTTTTGCTGGTGGGAGTTTATGGGAGCCTCTATCGGCGCCTTCGCCAGCTACCGGGGGATTCCGAGCGCTGCATCCTGACGGGATTCCTGGTTTTCGCGATAGTGCGCGGCCTTGCTGAAGCCGAGCCATTCGACCTTGTTTTGCCCCTGTGGCTGATTACTGCGATTGCGTTGTTGGTGGACAAGAAGTTACAGGTGGAGAGGCACTCAAGCGCAATCCCGGCGCGCGCGAATGACCCACCTGTTATGTCGGCACACTGAGGAGAAAAGATGAACGTCGTTGTTGCTGCTCTATCGGCACCTGCGCACTTGAACGGCGTTTCACGACATGCCATTGGATTGGTGCGCGCACTGCTATCTACACGGTCCGTAACGAACGTGCATTTGCTGGCGGGACAGTGGCAGAAAGAGATGTTTCAGTCCGGTTTTATTGGCATGGACACACGCTTTCATGCGCACTGGATGCCACTGCGAGATGCGAACCTGAGCCGTCTCTTCTGGTACTTCCACGAGCTTCCTTATATCGCAGCACAGCTCGAAGCGGACATCGTTCACCTTACATACCCGGCGCCCATTGACGCGCACGCCTTCCATTGCCCTACGGTCCTCAGCCTGCACGATCTCTACCCGTTCGATATACCCGAGAACTTCGGATTCTTCAAGAGCGCACTTGCACGGCGAATCATCCGGCAGTGCATCCCCAGGGTCGATGCGATAGCCTGCGTATCAGCCAACACCCGAGTGCAACTCGAGCATTGGTTTCCCGCGATGGCGGGCAAATCAATGATTGTGCCCAATGTCGTGGATCTGAATCCGGCACGGAAGCCTGATTGCAGGTGCGAAATGCTTGAGGGGCAGAGTTTTATTCTCTGTGTTGCGCAGCATCGGGCCAACAAGAACGTACCGCTGGCGATTCGCATCTTTGACCGGCTGATTCGAAATCGTATTCTTTCTCTCAATGCCAGATTGCTTGTGGTCGGGATCCCAGGGCCCGATACAGGGAAGATCCAAGCCCAGATCCTCGGCTTACAGCAATCCGACAGAGTGCTGCTTTCGAGCGGGTTAACAGATGCCGTGCTGGAATGGTGCTACCAAAACTGCGCGGTGCTGCTGGCACCTTCGAAGACCGAGGGATTCGGGCTTCCGGTAGCCGAGGGAATGCTTGCAGGCTGTCGCATCGTATGTTCTGACATCCCGGCGTTTCGCGAGATTGGCGGGGACGATTGCCGATTCGTTGCATGGGAAGGCGACTTGGTCGAGTCGTATGCGAATGCCATTCGTGATGTGCTTGCTCTGCCTCGTCCTCGCGTTCGCGAATTGCCGCTTCTGTCGAGCGTTTCCGTCGGGCGTCAGTACCAGGATATATACGAAAATTTGTTCTGTGCACCGATATTGGAATCTGATAAGCTGAGGCAGCCTGAGCGCCCCAATAGGGATGCGAAACCACTGCGTTCCCGCTCAACCTGATCGAGAAATGTCAGCGAATTGTCATTTTTTGGCGGGGTTCTAATGAATCAACCGCGATTCAGGCGAAAATGGAACCGTGTTAATGGAATTGGACGCTGCCATGGAACTTGCTGAAACTCCGGTTGTCCATGAAGTCGGGAAGATCCTCGTGGTGGAAGACGACCCGCGCATGCAGCGCGTTCTGCAGCGGATGTTTTCGGCCGAACGGTATGAGGTCCTCATCGGCGGAGATGGCGAGATTGGACTGGATCTATTCCGCTCGGAGCGGCCCATAGCGGTCGTGCTCGATCTGGTACTGCCCCACATTTCCGGGCGCGAGCTCTGCCGGAACTTCAAGGCCTTAGCGCCGGAAACGCCAGTCATCGTTGTAAGCGCCATCTCCGAGGTGGTGGACAAGGTATTGCTGCTCGAGTTGGGAGCCGACGATTACGTGACGAAACCGTTCAGTCCGCGCGAACTGATGGCGCGCGTCCAGGCTGCCATCCGCCGCCGGCGCAAGCCTGTCGTTGCCAGTTCTTACCGCTTCGCGGACTGTGAAATCGACTTCAAGAAGATGACCGTACTCCGCCTAGGCGTATCGATTGTCCTTACTTCGCACGAGTTCCGTCTTTTGAAGTTTTTCACCGATCATGCCGAGCGTGTGCTCGGCAGGGAAGAACTTTTGAACGAAGTATGGGGCTACAATTGCTACCCTACCACGCGTACGGTGGACAATCAGATTCTCAAGCTACGCCAGAAGTTGGAGCAAGATCCTGCCAATCCAAAGCACTTTCTGACAATCTATGGAACAGGGTATAAGTTCGTCCCGTAAAACCTCGGGCATCGGAACAATTCCTTGCGCTTCAGAGCCATCGACTCACCTGCAAGGACCTGGTCAGGGAGTGCGGACTCGCGTTCTGTTGATCCTGGCGATGGCCGTCATTACTTTGGGATCGACTTTGGTCAGTCTGCTGGTGATCCGCCGGCCGATGAGGAATCTCATCGTCCAGAATCTCACTTCAGATCTGCTTCATTCCCTCGCTACGTTCGAAAGTATGCAGGCGCAGCGCATCACGGCGCTAGATCGCGAAAACGCGCTTCTTGCAGATTTGCCCAGCCTGAAGGCGCTGATGACTACCAGCGATGAGCGCACCATAGCCGACGGTGGTGTCGAATTCTGGAAGGTGAGCGGGAACGATCTCTTCGCACTAGCTGATCGGGACGGGAACGTAAAGGCCGCCTACGTCGAGGGAGTACCGGCCGATTCCGCATTTCGAGCCGATCTGCGCCAGTTCCTTTCCGCGCGCAACGCGTCCTACCTGGTCAGCGCCAGGGGGCTCTATGGATGCTCGGTGCATCCACTCTATTTCGGAGCCCGCTCCGACGGTACTCTATTGGGATATGTGATGAGCGGATTCGCGGTCGATCGTAGCGCTGTGGAAGCGTTGAGCCGTGCTACCCAGGTGGAAGCGGTCTTCCTGAGTGGCGATCGAATCCTGGCGAATTCTCTCGCTCCCGCGGATAAGGCGGGAAAGATGCAAGCGTCTGCTTCGATTCCCGCCGGGGACGCTGGAACGTTCCCGATGGCCTTCGGAGGGGAACGCTACCTGGCTGTCTCCCACGACCTTTCGACAAAGGCGACCGCGCCGCTGAAGCTGGTCGAGTTCGAATCGCTTGAGCCGGAGGAGCGCGCGGTCCGGAAGATCGATAGCCTCGTCCTGCTCGCTGGTCTCCTGGCGCTCCTGCTGGGCGCAGTACTGATGGCAGTGTTATCGCGTTCCGTAACTTTGCCTCTGGAGCAGCTTGCATATGGAGTACGGGCATTTGCCAATGGCGACAGCGCGCATATTCTTCCATATCGCGGAACGCGCGAGGTACGGGAGTTGAGCGCCGCGTTCGCTCGCATGCGCAGAGAAATTATCCGTGTCAATCAGGCGTTGCTCGAGTCTGAACGCCTGGCCACGATCGGCCGCATGGCAAGTTCGGTATCACACGATTTGCGCCACTATCTCGCGGCCATCTATGCCAACTCGGAGTTTCTCGCCTCCGACCGGTTGCCTGCGGCGGATCGTCAAGAAGTGCTGGCGGAGATTCGCAGTGCGGTGAACGGCACCACGGAGATGCTTGAATCACTGCTGATGTTCAGCCGCACAGGGACGGCATTGCACCGCACGAAGCAGAGTGTCGCCGTGCTTGCGGAGCGGGCGTTGCATCTGGTACGGAATCATCCAGACGCCGCGCGGGTCAAACTAACGTTGGAGCCAGGCGATCCACTTGCTATCGAGGTCTATGTGGATGTCAATCAGGTCGAGCGTGCTATCTACAATCTGCTCCTGAATGGATGCCAGGCTCCACGAAGGCAAGGTGTCGATGCAAGAGTCTCGGTTAGCATTCTCGTTCGCGAGGAAGAGGTGTTTATTGATGTTTCCGACAATGGCGAAGGGGTCCCTTCTTGTATACGGTCCACACTTTTCGATCCATTCGTCAGCGAAGGCAAGCACAAGGGCTCCGGCTTGGGTTTGACTCTTACACAAAGTATCGCCACCGAAAATGGTGGAAGCGTTACTCTTGTCAGGAGTTTGCCAGGCGAAACAGTTTTCCGCTTCTGCATTGATCGCGGAAACAAAGGCTTGAATTCACCGGCCGGCAACCGGGCACAGGTGGGAAAGAGATGAGAGATAGTGATTCTATTCTGGACCGCAGATGCAAGGCGAGATTGAGGATTGGATGGATGTGCTCAGTTTTGTCTTTCCTTCCAATGGGAGTGTGCTATCCACAAGTCTCGTCTCCATCTGCGACGGATCTGCAGGAGCGTATCCGCACATTGACTGAATCAATGAACCGGATTGAAGCGCAGATACAGAATTCGCAACGCGAGATGGATGTAATCAGACAGCAACTTTCTGCCCTTCGTGAGTCTTCCGAAGTCGCTCCTGGCCCCGGTCCGGCCGAGCCGCCCGGATCGAAGGAGCTTGCAGACGCCGTTGCCAGCATACGGGAGACGCAAGGAATCGAAGAAACCCAGATTGGAACGCTCGAACAGACCAAGGTTGAGAGTTCTTCGAAATATCCGGTGAAGATCAGCGGGATGATTCTGTTTTCAGGATTCGTGAACACGCGGCGGGTGGACACCGCATGGGCGCCTACGGTCGCATTGGATGGCGCAGGATCCACCGGAGCCACGTTTCGCCAATCAGTGCTGGGTCTCGATGTTTCGGGGCCTCATCTCCTTGGCGCCAGCAGCCACGCAGATTTGCGGTTCGATCTGAGCGCTGGCGCGCCCGCGAGTGGCTACAATGGCGGTTACTCTTTTGGGTTGGTGCGATTACGCACGGCTCATGCGGAACTGAACTGGGATCGTACGCAAGTCTTCTTCTCTCTTGACCGGCCGATTATCAGCCCATGGACGCCCACCTCGTTGACCGCAGTTGCCGAACCCGCGTTGGCATGGTCAGGAAACCTTTGGGCGTGGAATCCGCAGGTTGGTGTCTCTCACGATCTTCTGTCTTTTCGGTCTGCCAACCTTCGCGTGCAGGGAGCGCTCATTGACGTAAACGATCCGCCTGCGCCAAACGCAGTCCCGCCGGGCGCAACTTACACTCCCCCTTCAACCGCGGAGTTATCTCGCCGGCCGGGAATCGAAACTCGAATCGCATATGTAAAGACGCGCAACGAGGACGGCGCACAATTCGGACTGGGAGGATTCTTTGCTCCTCATCGTACCTCGGGCTCCATCGATTTCAATTCATGGGCGGCCAGCACTGACTTTCGCATCCCCGTTTCACGCTTTACGCAAGTGTCGGGAAGCGCCTACCGAGGCCACGCGTTGGGAGGCCTCGGAGAGGGTGCATCGAAGGACTACGTCGCCCAAGCGATCGGAGCAGAGACCTATTTTCGCGTCCTCGACGATAGCGGCGGATGGGTGCAATGGAAGCAAAAGTGGAGAGAACGTCTGGAATTCAACGAGGCCTTCGGGATCGACGATGTACCGGCGCACCAGCTCAGGCCCTATGCGCTTTCGGCGCCGGTGAACTACTACAATTTGGCACGCAATCGGACATTCAGTGGAAACGTGATCTATAGTCCGAGTGCATATCTTTCATTCACGCTGGATTATCGGCGCATTGCTTCGTCGTACGTAACATCAACAACAATATTCAGCGATGTAATTGGAATCGGCGCGGGGTACAAATTTTGAGCCTTTCAAGGGCACGTGGAGCGCTTGCCTGCAGGGTCGCTATCTTTGCTCTCGCTTGGGGAGTAGCCGCCGTGTGCGCGCAGGAATCCGCGCAAACAACGTCCGAGTTCACCGGACATGTGGAGCTGCATAAAGATGCCGGTGGGCACATGCCGGCGACGGTCCTGTGGCTGAACCCGGTGGGCGACGCTCCAGCCACGCTGGCTCCACATCCGGAGCGATTTACGCTGGTTCAAAAGAACAAGATGTTCTCTCCGCACCTGCTTGTTATACCGAGGGGGAGTGTCGTGGTGTTTCCCAACGCCGATCCGTTCTTTCACAATGTCTTTTCATTATTCAATGGCAAGCGATTCGACCTCGGGCTCTATGAAGCGGGGACTTCGAAGGAAGTGGTATTCTCACGCGAGGGAGTCTCATACATATTCTGCAATATCCATCCTGAGATGAGCGCGGTGGTTCTGGCGATTTCCACTCCCTTCTACGCCATCGCGGATACGCTGGAAAGGTTCACGATACATAATGTCCCCACGGGGGAGTATGAGCTGCATGTGTGGATCGAAGCAACGCCGCAGCCATCGCTCGATCGATTGACCAAGCGCGTGCGTGTTGGCCCCGGAGGCTCGAACAGCGTGGTCGTGAACGCGGCAGATGCACCGCATTCCGGGGACAAGCACCTGAACAAGTTCGGCCAGACCTATGATCGCGCGACAAAGCCGGCCTATTGACCTTTCCCTTCCGAGGAGGAGCAGACCTCGACTCTGATCCGGTCACAGTCCTCGATGGCACTCGGTTCGCATCCCAACCTTAGCGGGTACGATCTCATCCCGGTCAATTGCAAAGCTATATGCCAGAGGAACGCAGTATTCGTCAGATTGCGTCTCCATAGGCGCTTTGGATCCTGTGCCAGACGATGAAGCCAATGCAATCCAGCTCGCTTTACCCATCGGGGGCAATCGCGGATATGGCCGGTCAGGAAATCGAACGCGGCGCCTACGCCGAACATGAGGCGCGTGTCGAGTGAAGGAATCATCCGTTGCATGAACACATCCTGTCTCGGCGTGCTGATTCCTACCCAGATCATGTCAGGCTGGACGCCATTGATTGTCGCGATAAGTTGAGATTCTTCGTCGGCAGTCAGACTTCGAAATGGCGGTGTATACGTGCCGACAATTCTCGTCCAGGGGAACTGCTTGCGCATAGTTGATGCGAGTTCGTCTGCGACGTCGGCCTTTCCTCCATAAAGGAAGTGGGAATACCCGGCAAACTGACTACGGCTGAAAATCTCTCGCATGATGGCCGGGCCGGTCACATAGTGCATTGTGCGATAGCCTTGCGATCGCCCCACCCATACAGGGGGAGTACCGTCCGGAAGGCCGATGGAGGCGTTCGCCAGGGCGTTCGCGACCGACCTGTCGCGCAAGGCTTCCAGAATGCCGTGAACTCCAATTGCGCAGACGTAGCCCTTTGGGCCGAATTGGAGCCGCTTCGCAATGAGCGAGATGGCATCTTCCATGTTTAAAGGATCGACCGGCACGCCCAGCACATTGGCGCAACGGCGCGGAGTTGTTGAAGGCCGTGAGTAGGTTCTCTGAACGTCGAAGAGGATCGGCTCTGAAGTTGTCTGTTCAAAGGTGTTCTGCATTTAGACCTCCTTGCAAACTGACATTTCTGCTGATGTATCCGATTGCGCTGACTGTGGACTAAGAGCCATCAGAAGAGGGACGTAGAGGAATAAGACTGGGGGGCCGAAAAACAGCCGCCCATAGGCGACTCCAGCCAGACCAAAATGGGGTACGAGCAATGCAATCGCGCCCATCATTGCCAGTCCACCGGCCACGTTGAAGGCAGTCACCATTCCCGGTCTCCCCAGGGCCAGTAAGGAATAGCAGCCTGTCACTCCAAGAGCAGACAGTGCTGAACTCCAGGCAATCACTGGCAGCAGCGGACTGCCTGCTGCAGCTATGGATTCACCTGCCCAGAAATGAAGGATGCTTCTACCGCACAGCAGCAGTGTCGCAAGTGCAACCAGCACAAAGCTCGCGTTCGCCGCCGCAGTGATCAGAACTCCACGGCGTAGAGCGCCGTGATCTTTTTGTGCCAGGCGAGTTGTCAAATACGGAAATAGGAAATGCAAACCGGCTGCGCTGATTCCGAAGATAGGCTGCGCGAGCTGAACACAGAAGGCATAGGAACTGGCCGCTGCTGCTCCGAATGCAACGCCAGCCACCAGACGGTCCGCCTGTCCAAATAACAGGCCAGCAACCGAGTACAACCAGGTAAATCCTCCAAATACGAGTAGGCGCCGAGTGGTGTCCGGATGAAGCGCCGGCGTGAGCATGGAGATTCCGAGCAGCCTATAGAGTTGCTTCATCTGAAACCAGAGAGCAATCATGCCGATCGCGAACGAGACAATCAGCAATGTTGAAACAGACCGTACATAGAGTGGGACAAGTCCGGCGGCCACTAATGCTAAAAGGCGTGCGAGGACGCTGATTTGAATCGCAGATCCGTAGCGACTGAATGCTCGCTGCGTGCTGACACAAACGGTTTCAACCGCACGAATCAGCGCTAGCAGGCCCGCAATGCGTAGCGACCAGAGACAATCGACTGTGAGTTCCGGGCGCGATTGCGCAATGTGGCGCGTCATCCAGGGCGCGGTAGTCCACCCTATGCACGCGATGAGTACCCCGAGAACGAGGTGAATTCCAAGGGCACAGCGAACGGTCTCGATCATGGCCTTTCGATCACCCGTCGCAAGCGTGATTGCGACGGCGCGTATGTTTGCATCGCCGAATCCGGAAGCGACGATCGCACCTGTACTGATGGCCGCTGTTGCTATGGCCCAGATGCCGTATCGCTCCATGCCCAGTGCGTGCAGGATGACCGGTGCAAGCAGCAGCAGCCCTATGGGATAGGCGAGGTAATCGACAACGCCGAAAACCGCATTGGTCAAGTGGGACTTCATGCCTCGCCTTCTCTCGTCACGCTTCGATACAATGGGCGACAGGCTCTGGATTACTGGAGTTGACTCCGGTGTCGTCTGCTGTTTCAGACTTTCGCTGGTGCATCCCGAGAAGAAGAAACAGGATGGAAGCCAGAACAGCGGCGACCGCGTTGACGATCAGGAGATCGCGGTAGCCGAAGGCTACGATGCAGATCCCGGTTATCGCCGCGGATCCAGCCTGGCAAAGAGCCCCGGCGATATTCTGCACTGCCGAGGCGGTGCTTCTTTCCGCTTCCGCGACGTTATTCATTAGCAGGTTGTAGATCCCAGGCCCGCACATGTACTGCATTGCGAAGTAAAGGACATAAAAGCAAACGCCAATGGAAGGTGTTCTGGTGGTGGAAATCAACAGCAGAAAGGCAGCCGTGCCAAGCTGAATTGCTGCTATGCCTTTCACTATGCCCAGGCGCTTGAGAAGCAGGGGAGCAAGAAGCACAGCGCAGAATTGAGCCAATTGGGATGCGGAGAAGACAGCGCCGAGCCTGCCGAGTGGGAGGCCAAAAGCTTTCTGAAGATAGATCGCGCCAAAGAGCGGAAACGAGCCAGCAACGGCGCTCCAGAGCATGAAGGCGGGAAGAAACCTAATAAGGTACGGGTGAAAGAGGCGAACACTACGCTTCGCAGGCGCGACGCGAAGTTGCGAAGTGATACGGCTGAGCGGCCATATCCCCAGAAAAGTGACCGCGCAAGCCAGCAGCAGCACGATGCGTATGCCATGTACGAGGGGAATGTGCAATGGGCCCCGGTGCAGAAGTTCGGGAATGTAACCTCCGGCTAATCCAGACAGTGTGCCGAGGCCGATGCCCGTGGCGAAGGCAATGCTGAACCCAAAGGTTCGGTTGTCCTCCCGCGTAAGTTTCGCGATGGTGGGTGAAAAGCAAATGGGCCAGCCGCAGAGGGCCATGCCGGTTGCAAACGCAAGTCCGTATTGCGCGGGTTCCCAGAGAACTGCGACGCGCATCGCGCAAACAACAGGAGCGCAGAGAAACGCGATTGACAGCAGAGGACCCATGCCGTGCCTTCGCGCTATCATCGTGGCCGGAATTGTTCCAACGACGTTTCCCAACGTCAAACATGCCATAATGTGTCCGATGGTGCGCTCATCGAAGTTCAGATCGGTCAGATAGAGATTGAACAGGAAGAAGAAAAGCCCAAAGCCAAGGTCCATGCAGAAGGCCGCGGCGAAGAACGTCCAATACTCTTTGCTGAAATGCGCTGCGACGATGCGCCCGCGAAAGATTCCGCGATTGAGCCTCCTGTGTAGAGAAGTGGGAGTCATCACCGGCCCTCGCAAACAAGAAGTCTCAAGCGCTCGACGGCCCAGTCGAGATCGTTGTAGCGCAGTTCAAGCGCTCCCAAGGCGAGAATCCCATCGATGGATTGCATCTTTTCCTGCAGCCGCCAAGGGATGGAATGCGCGCATTGCTGCATGAAGAGCCGCGCAACTGCGGTTGGAAACACTGCAAGTTCCTGCGTGGGGACATCACGTTTCAGAAACACGATGTGACGAACGTGCGCGATCGCGGATCTGGCGATAAGGGCATCTCCTTCTGTCGCCATTTCCACAGAAGGCTTTCCAACGCCCGCTCTCTGCATCACGGAGTAGCCGCGGAGTTCCGGAAAGAGCGCTTCTGCAGAAGGGCGAAATCGTGCCCTGTTGCAGTTGCCAACGACCAGGAGATCGTTGCGGCCGTGGATCAGATAGGATCCATCATCTGTGGTGAAGCTCCAACCTGCGCGCGCGCATGCATACGAGAGCGTGGATTTGCCTGCGCCGGAGTCGCCGCACAGCAGAATGCCTGCACCGTTGAGGGCCACGCATCCGGCGTGGATTGCCGTCGCAAATCGATTCGACAGGTTGCATAGGACTGCGGACTCAATAAAGAAATAGCGAAAATAGTCGCGATGCTGGAGTGTTGCATTTGTAACCCAGGCTATCGCGCTTCCATGAGAGAGATCGCAAACGGAAAAGTTCTCGCTGTCTGCAATATTTATGACGAGATGGCCACGTGCTCTGCACAGAGGAGTGGGAGGGCAGATGACGGACTCGCCCTGGGTGACGCCAATTTGGACGAGGATGGGTTCGGTGTCGAAGATCTGGACGAAACGTCCCCAGCTTTCGTCGGCGGCTTCGAAAAGTTCTTCGCAGTTGGATGTAATGATGACAGGAAATCCTAAAGGAAAGTAGGTCCGTCGAAAGGGGAATTTCGCATGCGCGAGTACGGGGTCGCCGAACTGCGCCGGCTCGGAACTGAGCCATGCTCCTTTCAGTTGCTCGGTGCTCAAGAATTCCAAGGATGGTACCGGCAGCGCCGGCGAAATGGATTTCATTCGTTCGTCCTCTTAGAACTGGTACTTGAGCGCAAGTTGGATAATGCGCGGGTTCGCCGCGGTTGCGGTGATCGCGCCGAATGAAGAGATCAAGTTGGCGGGCCCATTGGGTCCCTCGACGAAATCGAGGGTGTTATTCGGATTGGCGAATTGAGGCGTGTTTGTGACGTTGAAGGCCTCCGCACGAAACCGGAAACTGCTCGATTCGGTTACCGGGAAGATGCGCTCGACGGCCAGGTCCATATTGTGCTGTCCGGGACCACGGACCATACCAGTGCCGCTGTTGCCGAAGTCCGTATCGCCAGGTCCGCTCCCGTTCGGAGCTTCCGGCGCGATCGTAAATGCGTTCTGGTCGAGATATCCGTGGAGCACTCGCGAATGGAGCGATCCGTGCGTGGAGGGATTCGATCCCGTGTGCTGAGCCCGGTTCTCGAAGTTGCCATAGACCAAGCCTGCGTTGCTGTCGAGAACCGTGATGGGGCTGCCCGACTGGATTACCGCGATGCCGGAAAAGTCCCAGTTGGAGAGCGCCCGCCGGACCAGCATCGGCGTCTGCTGGAACTTCGGCGAAGTCCAAGTGAAGTTCGCCACGACCCTCTGGTCGCGGTCGAAATCCGTCAACCCGTAAGCCTGCCGCGGATTGTTCTGGTTGTTGGTCAACAGCCACAACTCGAAGACATCACCGCCCCCGGAGCCGCTGGTCTCGTCCAGAATCTTCGACCATGTGTAACTGCCGAGAAACTCGAGTCCATGACTGAGGCGCTTCGTAATGCTGCCCTGGAGCGAGTTATAGTTTGCTATGAACGCAGTTTCGGAGAAGAGCGATCCCGTGGCGATGCCCGCGAAGGGAAGCCGCTGGATGACGTTGGCCGCGGTATTCATGGTGGCCCCGTTCACCGGGTTTTGTGAACTCGCAAGCAGGGCCTGGTTGAACTCAACGCTTCCTGGCGAATGAGCGGTGTGCGCGCCCACGTAACCTACTTCTACAAGGAAGTCCCTTGCAAACGCGTACTGGAGGTTCAGGTTGTACTCCTGTGTGTAGGGGTCGATGACGTGCGGCGAGACACCGGAGGTGTATGCGCCTCCGCCGGCACTGCGTGGTTGATAGATGGGGAAACTTGATGTCGGCGGCAGCAATGGATCGAAGGGGCGTTGCAGCGTAGCTCGGGCATTCTGCGCACCGTAGGAAAGTTGTTGCAGCGAAAACGGCTGTTGTCCCAACTGGGATTCGGCGAAACCTCCCGAGGGCCGGTCGTAGTAGATGCCGTAGCCGCCGCGGAGCACAATGGTCGGCTTCTGAGCCAACAGCAGTGAGAAGCCAAGCCGCGGCGAGAGATCGTGATAGTCGGTCGACCACAGACCCGGAGTCGAGGTCTTCGTAACGCCAATGGGAACCGGACCCGGGTAATTCGCCGGCAGTGTATAGCCGCTGAGCGATGCTGCAGTGGCAATTGAAGGGTCGAAGCTTGGCAACAGGCCGTGGATCTCTACTGGCGGGCCGAAGATTTCATAGCGCAGACCGCCGTTCACGGTCAGTCGCTGCGTCAGCTTGATGTCGTCCTGAAGGAAGACCGCCAAATCGGTATAGCGCTCGTCCTTGCGGAAAAGGCCTGAGCTGCCTCCACTGTTTGTCACATTGCTTACACCGATGGGGCTGCCATTCTGGGCCGCGCTCTGCCCAAGCAGGAAGTCGGCGAAAGTGGCGATCTGTAGCAGTCCGTCGGAACTATAGGGTGCGTCTACGTCCACTTCGTGACGCTTCACCTCCAGGCCAAAGCGCATGTTATGACGATTGTGCGTATGGGAGACGGTGTCCTGCCAGATAAAGCTGTTTGTGTTCTGCCACTGCGATGGCGTGCCGGCATCTCCGGTGGTAAACAGTCCGCTGATGCTCACGCCCGGCGCCACACCTGCGATACCGGTAGGCGTACTCATGCCAAGGTCCGAGGCCCGGATCGGGTTCCCGACCGCCGAGAGGCCATTGAAACGCATATAACCGAAGCGTGCCAGGTTGATGAGGTTGGAGCTAAAGACGTGCGTGTCTGCCAGAACAAACATAGTGTTCAGGTCGAGTTCATTGGTACCCCAGCCGGGGACATTCGCTGCATTCGGGGAGAACGCCTCGGTGGTTGGCGCCCGCGAGTAGAAGAACCTGCCCGACAGCGTGTTCTTCTTCGTCAATATCTGGTCGATGTTTACGCTGAACTGATTGTCTTTGTAACTGGCGGGGATGGCGAAGGTAGACTGGCCGACTGGAAGCTGCGTGGGATCGGCAGTGGGCAGATTCACCTGCGGATTGGGAATGGCGTACTGGCCGTTGCTCAACTTGAAGTTAAGAAGGGCCAGTGCCGCAGGATTGATGTTGGAGCCGTCGCAAGCAACCTGGGTACCGCCCGCGTTGGTCAGATAGCCCGCGACATTCAGGTGATTGGCTGGACAAAACTGGGCACCCAGCGTCGCAGCGGAGCGGTCGGAGGTAAGTTGCGGAAGAAGCGCAGTTTGTTTGGCTCCGGATGCCTCACCGTTGATTTCTCTTTGTCCCTGATAGACGACGAAAAGGAAGGTTCTGTCCTTCAGAACCGGCCCTCCGAACGATGCGCCAAACTGGTTCTGCTTCAGGCTGGGGCGCGGTTGATCGTCCAGCTTCAGGAAGAAGTCATTTGCATTCAAGATATTGTTGCGCAGAAATTCCCATGCGCTTCCGTGAAACCGGTTTGTCCCGCTCTTGCTTACCAGGTCGACGTTTGCTCCGGCTCCCCTTCCATAGGAGGCATCGTAATTTGCGGTTTGCACTTTGAACTCCAGGATGGCGTCCGGCGCGGGGATGGCCGTGCCCACCTCTTCTCCATCATTCCTGGCGGAGTTCTGCGAGAGGTTGTTGGCGTCGATGCCATTGAACTGGATGTTGTTCGAGGTTGTCTTGGCGCCATTGGAGGTGACATTCTGCGTTCCGCTACTCAAAGAAGTGGCATCCGGCAGGGCCACAACCACACCAGGAGAGAGCGCGAGAATCTGCGTGAAGTTGCGGTTCGAAAGGGGAAGCGACTGAATCGCTTCTTCATCCACTGCGCGGCCCAGAGTGGAGCTTTCAGTCTCCGCGACCTCCTGGCCGGCTCTGACCTCAACCGTGGATAACTCTTGCGCGATGGCGAGATGAAAGTCAACCGTGCTGGTCTCGCTCACAACGATGGCCACGCTCGATGCCTTGGCTTTTGCGAATCCTGTCGCCTCGACAGAAGCGTTGTAATTGCCCGGACTGAGGAGTGCAACGCTATATTCCCCGGAGCGATCGGTAAGCACGGATCGCTGGGCGAGCGTCGCCAGGTTTTCAATGACGATAGCTACATTCGGCAAGGGACGGCCGACAGGGTCAAAAACAGTACCTCGAATCGCTCCGGTTCCGGGGGCCTGCGCAAATAGGGTCGCCTGCAGAATGAGGATGCCGGAGAATACGCTAAACATTCGCCAAACAGTTGCCTTCATGCGGTCTCACCATCCGTCGGGGAATCTGACTTGCTGTCAGAATAGGAAGATGTGTGAGCTGACTTGTCAGAGGCATGTCTTTGGATTGTCACTTCCGCGTTTCCTGAAAGGAATAGCGGCGAGCCAGATTCTATGGAGCCTCTGCCTAAGCGCTCGTGCACCGAGAGAACGCCGGAAAGACTGTACCTGTGCGGAGCGCAGTCTTTCCGGGTCAAATCACCTGCGAGATGCCTCAAATGAAGCTACTTCAATGGGAGCCATCGATTTCGCTCGTGGGAAGCTTGAAGTCTTGTAGCGCGCCACAAGGAATGGAAGGACAGACCACAACAATGCGCCTCATCGCGGGTTTCGCTGTAACTAGTTGTCGTTCCCTGCCGTGTTCTGAATTGCGGTCAAGCTTCCAAATAGACCATTCGCTTCCTGGTCCGGGCCAGCGCCGAAGAACAGAGACGTAGCCGAACCCCCTGCGGGCGTGCCGCTTCCGAAAGAGATTCCCCACAGACCCGGGATCTGGATTGCGTTGTTTTTGGCGTCGCGAAGCTTGCCGTGATACTTGCCCGTCACGGGATCAAACGCGAGTATCTGACCGCTTCCGAAGTTACCCACCAATACGTCATGGCTGTAGGCGCCAAAGTCGCTGGGCGCCACCGTCATACCCCAAGGCGCGTTGAACCAGTCTCCCCGCTCAAGCATCTGGATAGGCCATCCATCGGGGCGGAACACGACGACGAAGCCAAGGCCAGCTCCATCCACTTCATCGTGCTTCTCCGCGTCCTGCCTGGCGAAGGCGACGTAGATATTTCCCCCGATGTTTTGCACGTTGAACGGAGCATAGCCCCGGGGTGTACGGAAGCGCGCAAAGTTTTCCTCCGCCTCCCAGTTGTGCTGAAACCTGGAGTTATAGACCGAAACCTCGCCTTTGCGGAAGTTGGCAGCGTAGATGTAGTTTTCGAGAGGTCCGCCATGGAGTGCTGCCTGCGCCATCGTGAGGCCTTTGAAAACCGACTTCTGTCCCTCGTTGACGACGATGATCGCATGGGCGGGATCGACGCCCGGATTCCAGCCGGAAATGGTTCCGTCCTCTGTCGCGAAGAGGAATAGCGCCGTCTTGCCGGCTGCGATGGCAAAATCCGTGGTGCCATTGAAGATGGTTCCTGTTGGCGTCCCGGTTGAGCTTGTTTTCGGATCGGCGGGAGGGATGGCGACCACCAACGGGCCGATCGCGCCCGTGGTTCCAGAATAGAGCGTCGACAATCCGGTCGAATTGTCAGACACCCACCAATCGCTGCTTGAGCTGCGAGAAAGGCCCCAGGCATTGGCGAGATTTGGATCGGTCACCGCAGCAACGCCAGTCTGATTCGATACGAGGTTGACCTGCGTGTATTGCTGGAATGGTTCAGGGTCGTTGGAATGCCGCCGGAGGCTGTCCTCTTGCGAGGATGCAACCGCGGAGAGAGCAAGCGCCAGGGTTGCGGCGATGGCGAGAGGGTAGATGCGCATGATGGAAATCCTCTTTTCTCGGCCAATCTTGGTGGCCAAGCCCGACTTTAGGGGCGGAAGTCCAACACCGTGTCATCCAGATGTCACGAGTTTGTCATTTGCTTGTGTTGCCAGAAGGGATAACGGCTTCGAATTAGATGGAAAGCTGCCGGCCATGCTTCGTGCTCCGCTAGCAGGAGCGGTTTGAGGTTTTGGGTTGGACGATGAAGATTGGGCCCGGTTGAATGGGTGACCGTTGGTAGAAAGCAAGGCGAAGGCTATGAATAGGGGATACATCGCAGGCAAGCTAGGGGGTGGGCCCTTTCCCGGCGGGATGCGGTCCGCTTCCTGAAGGCGAACTTAGCTGAGATGGCCGCGGCGGTCCAGCGGGGCGAGGAAATGGGGACCCGTTCGGATCACTTAGAATCTTCGGTGCACTTAACTGGCGGCGGTCTGCTCGAGCCAAACGACGGCGTCTTCTTGCGTACTTGATTTTGCCATTTACCAGGAAGCCAAACACCCCCCGCGCAGCGTCCTCAGCGCAACGTTCGCAGATTCGCCAGCCTGTTGACCATCGCGGCGGCGCTCACCTGAAATTTCTTGATGTCAAATCCGTTCCCAGGAGTTGAGCAATTTGCCACAGCAAGTGCAAAAGCGCTCGCTGACGGCCAGCCTCGATATTCACCGCGGATGCCCGACTGATCCCAAGCTGCTTGGCTAGCGCATCCTGGCTCAGACCCTCGCCGTTGCGCTCCCTCGCCTGACGGATTCTTCGTCCGAGTTCGGCCTCAAGCAGAGGCCCAATTTCGGTGGAGGGACAATCTGGGGGCAGAGCGAAGTGCCCTGATGCTTCGAAAAGAAGTTCCCTGTTCTGCCACAAACGCTGTGGGTCAGTGGCATGGGGGCAACTCCTGGGGGCAAGAGTCCAGTTGCCCCCAGCTGTCAACGGACAGAGATGCACCTCGATGGACTGTTCGAGGCGCTAAGTGCTTTATTTTTGCTGTGTTGTGGACTTTGGTAGATGTTCTTGGAAGTCCTTGGAAAAGGCGATGGTAGCGCTACCGGGAATCGAACCCGGGTTTTAAGATTGAGAATCTCACGTCCTAACCCCTAGACGATAGCGCCACTATTTTCAATAACTTGCGTCATTGATTCGACTTCTTATTCAGTTTACTATCCATTCTACTAAAACTCAACATCAGAACGACCCCAGTGACGAAGGCCGGCATGCGTGCCTTCCCCCTTCGTCCGGGGAGGATTCTGAACACCCTATAGATAGTTACGGACAGTCAGTCAACCTCAAACAGTATCGCCGTTTTGACGGAAAATGGCAATTCGCCGCCTCGACAAAGAGAACGGCGAGCCCGATCCACAAACTCATCTTGACCGAAGGCGAACCGGTTCGTTCGAAGGGGGGCACTTTTTAGCTCGATTGACGGAAGAACGGAAAGCGGCTTACTGGCAAGGTGGGGACCAGGCCTCGTGACGCACTCGACGCCTGCATCTGCAGTGCGGCATTCGCACGGGCCAGGTTGAACCGGAGGAGGAGCCTGCGCGACCTGACAATGGACTGACGATCGACCAGTCCATCGAAAAGTACCTGGTGGACATTCAGACTACAAAAGGCGAACGTGCGGACAAAGAATACCGTCGCCAGCTCGAGTGGTTTAGGCGCGTACAACCAAGAACTTCGTCTCCGAGCTCGACCGATCAGCCGCCATGATGATCTTCGCGAAGGGTCTTGAGGAGAGGGTCAAGGGAAATCCACTCAGATCTTCCTTTGCGCAGAATTATGGGAGCGCGAGGTGGCCGCCAGCATCAATGCCGGGGCCACACGGGAAGTCGTGAGCATGCACACTCCCGACCATCGGTGTCTGGCGCTGCTTCCTGAATGCGATCCAAGAGGACCCTTTGCCGCCTATTGCGGCAGATGCAGAGAGGTTGACTCAAGTTCACAGCTTCGCTAGAATGCCGCTATGCGTTTTATCTGCCAATGTTGTTGTTGCTCCTCGCAGGCTTGTCCTGTTGAGTCGAGCGATATGGTGCAAACGCATTCTTGTCGCTAGCTTTTAAGACTCTTCCTCTTTTCATCTGAATAAGTACGAACGCGCCGCTTTGGTGAGGGCTTCGATCGTGCCTATTCCGTCGGCAGCCTGAAGACGTGCGCGAATTACAAACTCCAAAGTCTGACTTCGACAGCGCGTTACTGCACATTCACACAGGCTCCTTCATGCGTAGACCCCAAACGCAGCACTCAGGAGGACACGTGGCTCGAATCATAAATCTTCGTCTAAAATTCGCGGCATCTTCGCGATCCGCGACTGTCACTGCCATTCTCGCCACATTGCTCTTTCTGGCGGGCGCTTCTCTGTCTTCGTTTGCGCAAACCTTTAACGGCGGATTGCGTGGAACCGTGACCGACACGAGCGGAGCCGCTGTGCGTGGCGCCAAGGCAACGCTCACCGATGAAGCGACGCACCAGATCCGCGAAGTGATTACGGGCCCCATCGGCGCGTATGCATTCAATGAATTGCGTCCTTCCACCTATACGCTTCATATTGAGGCTGCCGGGTTCAGAGCAACCGAGCGTACGCACATTCTTCTCGCGACGCAGGATTTTCTTACGCTCGATATTCCGCTTGCAGTGGGAGCCGCGCCGGATGTGGTGCAGGTGAGCGCGCAAGCCTCGCTCGTCGATCCATCGACGGCATCGGTCAGCACGGACTTGAATGAGGAGCAACTTGTGAATCTTCCCATTCTCGGCCGCAATCCGTACATGACCGTCAAAGTATCAGGACTCTTCGTCAATACCGGTAATCCGCAGTTCGTTCGGTTCGCCGATCAGAATGGAACCACGCAAACCTCGGTAGCTGGCGGCCCGGTTGGTTCAAACCAATATCTCATCGACGGTGTGCCAATCTCGGATACGAACAACCGGCCGATCGTCATTCCTACCATTGAGTCGATTCAGGATGTGAAGGTGCAGGCGAACACCTACGATGCGCAGGTGGGCCGCACAGGCGGCGCAGTTTTCAACACGCTACTCCGTTCGGGCACGAACACTTATCACGGCTCTGTCTTCGGCGCGACGCGACAGACGGACTGGTTGGCCAACGACTTCTTCGCCAACCGCTCAGGAATTGCAAGGCCCGACAGCCCGTATTACAACTGGGGCGCATCGCTGGGCGGCTTTGTCTCTATCCCTCGCGTCTATGACGGACGCAACAAGACATTCTTCTTCATTGGCTCGGAAGGCTACATCCAGACCTCGCCCTACACAGAGACCTTTGCCGTGCCCACGGCACTGGAGCGCAAAGGTGATTTCTCCAGCAGCTACAACGCGGACGGCACGCTCAACGTAATCTATGACCCAACCAAGACCTACACCGATGCAAACGGACTCATCCACCGCACGGCCTTCGCGGGTAATGTGATCCCCGACGGCAACCAGAGCGCGGTTGGCAAGAACATTGCCTCCTACTACCCGCTGCCGCAGGTTTCAGCGCCCACCGGGCAAAACAACTTTACCGGAACCGATAACGTGCGCGACCATGCGCAGGAGGTAACGGTAAAGCTCGACCAGCAGATTCGTCCATGGTGGAATGTGAGCGGATCGTATATCTTCTACGAGGCGCTGCAGCCGCTGGGCAATCCGCTGGGGACACTGCCGGGAAGTTACTCCTACACCTACCACCGCCAAGTGGATGCAACACAGCTGAACAGCACGTGGATACTGAATCCAACCACAGTGATCACCGCGCGTTACGGCATCAATCGCTTCCCCAACCTCATTGCCGAAGTGAGCAAGGGCTTCGATCCATCCTCTCTTGGTTTTCCGGTTTCCCTTACCAGCCAGTTGCAGGCGAAGTTCTTCCCGACCATCTTCCTGCGCAACTTCTCGCAGTTGGGTCAAGACACCAGTTCGCTGGACAACTGGAAATCGCAGGTGGCCAACGGCACGTTGGCCAAGAGCGCGGGCAAGCACAACTTCACCTTCGGCGCGGAGTATCGGCGCATCCGCATGGACTTCAAGGACCTGGGAGACGCGCCGGGAACTTACACGTTCAGTGGCGCCTTCACGCAGGCATTCCCAGGCGTGTCGAACGACGGCACAGGTTCGGATCTCGCCGATCTGTTGCTCGGTTATCCGGTGAGTGGAGATGTGGAGACCTCTACGCAACTGAACACCTATGTCGACTACCACGCGCTCTTCGCGCAGGACGATTTGCGCCTCACGCGCCGGTTGACGCTTAACCTCGGTCTGCGCTACGAAAGCGAAACCGGTCTGAAAGAAGACCACAATCAACTGGCCGTCGGATTCGACCGCACAGCAACGACGCAACTGGCCAGCAACACCACGGTGACAGGCGGAATTCTCTTCGCGGGCGTCAACGGGAGTCCGCGCGATGTTGGAAACCTGTCGCGTCTCAAGTTCGCTCCGCGCGTAGGCGCATCCTTCGCTCTGGACGCAAAGACCGTGCTGCGTGGCGGCTACGGCATCCTGTATGCGCCGCTGCGCTACGACCCCAGCGCCTCGCTGGCTCCTGGTTACACGCAGTACACTCCCTATGTTGCGAGCAACGACAATGATCAAACTCCAGCTAACGTGCTCGACAATCCATTTCCCAACGGCATTCAGAAACCGGCCGGCAATTCTGCGGGATTGCTTACTGGTATCGGAAGTTCCGTCACCAGCTATGACCAGCATTTGCAAGCGCCGCGTGTGCAGCAGTTTTCTGCAGGCGTGGAGCGCGAATTGCCGGGCCACATTGCTCTGGAGGCAGAATACATCGGTTCCCGTTCCACCAATCTTTCACCGGGGCCCACGGGCAGTGTTGCGGCCAACTACAACCAGCTGAATCCTTCCAACTTCGGCCTGGGCTATGCAGCGCTGAGCAGTTCGGTTCCCAATCCCTACTACGGCAACGGTGGCACGGGCGTCATTGGTGGAGCAACCGTTGCTCAGTCCCAATTGCTGCGCCCTTTCCCGCAGTTCAGCGCCGTCAACCTTCTTACCTCGTCGAGCCACGCAGATTACAACGCCCTGCTGGTAAAAGCCGAGCGTCGCATCGGTCGCGGCCTGAACCTGCTGTCCTCTTTCACTTGGTCGCGCAATCGGGATGCGTCGTTCGCCACCTCGAACAGCATCCAGAGCGCCGCATCGGGCGCGCCGCAGAATATCTATGACCTGCGCGCGGAGTATGGGCGCGCCGTCAACGATGTGCCCTATCGCTTCTCGGCTGGGGTCACCTACGATCTGCCTGTGGGTCACGGCGAGCGCTTCTCTACCGGCTCGCGCATCACAGACCTGATTGCTGGCAATTGGCAATTGAGTGTGGTGCCCACCTTCCAGGCCGGGTTCCCCGTCACCATCAAACAGAGCAGCAATCCCAACAGTTCGATTGTCGGCAATGGCGTGCAGCGGCCCAATCTGGTTGCTGGCGCTTCTTTGGCGACCAAGGGAAGCTTGTATAGCCGACTCAACGGTTACATCAACCCCTCCGCCTTCACCACCTCTTCGGCACTTACGTTCGGTAACGCACCGCGCACGCTTTCACTTCGCGGGCCCGGATTTGAAAACTGGGACATCGCGCTCTTCAAGAACGTCGTGGTTCGCGACCACGTCAACGTGCAATTCCGAGCAGAGAGTTTCAACGCTTTCAACACGCCCCAGTTCAGCGGACCGAACACCTCCTTTGGCAGTTCGAGTTTTGGCACAATCTCCTCGCAGGCTAACTTCCCGCGCTATCTCCAACTGGGATTGCGTGTGTCCTACTAGCTACGCTCCTCTTCATGCCGTTGCGTCATTCCCACCAGGAACGGCGCAACGGCGTTCTGTCTATTCCGAGTCACAGCTACGAGAGGATGCGCTGGAATGCCGATCAATCTCAACCGCCGCAGTTTATTGAAGGCTTCAGGACTCGCGCTGGGAGCGAGCATTTTGTCACCGCTCACGGCGCTTCCTGAGGAGGTGCCTGCCGCGCCAAGGGAAAGCACGACACCGCTTCTCCGTCTTTCGTTGAATGAAAATCCGTATGGTCCATCGCCACATGTTGCCGAGGCGATCCATCAGGAACTAGCTCGACTGAATCGCTATGCCGACGCGGACGCGGCGCAACGATTCGCCGAACAGATCGCTGCACACGAACGGGTGCCGGTGGAACAGGTGGTCCTGGGTGAGATCCTTGGCCTTCTTGGCATCTTTCTTGCCAGCGAAGGCGGACCGGGTTCGGAGTTTCTCTACTCCACGCCTGGTTATCTTGCTCTCATTGATGCAGCCGCGCATCTGGGCGGCGTGGGCGTGCCAGTGCCGCTCAACGCGCACCATGAAAACGATCTTGGTGCGCTCTCGCAGAGGATAACGGCAAAGACCCGCGGCATCTATCTGGTCAACCCTCACAATCCCACAGGAACGGTGAACGAAACTCAGGCGTTCAAGCAGTTCCTGCGGGAAAGCTCTCGGCATGCCGTCACAATCGTGGACGAAGCGTACCTGGAATATACAGATGATTTCGATGCACGCTCGGCGGTGTCGCTGGTGCGCGAAGGCGAGAATGTCACTGTCTTCCGCACCTTTGACAAGATTCATGGATTGGCCGGGGTACCCATCGGCTACGTGCTGGCCCCCCGCGGACTCGCTGAAGCACTCCGGAAGCAGGGCGCAGGCGACGCGGAGGCGCTGGGGCGCCTCAACATCACCGCTGCCTCGGCCGCATTGAGCGATACAGAACAAGTGGCTCATACACGTAGCGTTGTTGCTCGTGAACGAGCCCAATGGTTATCCGTGTTGCACGGCCTCAACCTGCCGTACACCGACACGCACACCAACTTCATTTTCTTCGATGCAAGGCAGCCCCAAGCCAGACTTGCTGCGGCACTGCGCGGAGAGGGCATCGACATCGGCCGCGCCCATCCGCCCTATACGAACTGGGCGCGCATCACCATTGGCTTGCCTGAAGAAAACCTGCGTGTCCAGGCGGCGCTCCGGAGGGTGTTGCGATAGATGCCTTCCATAAGGAGGATGCTGATCGAGAGACAAACAACAGTAGGGAATGCGATTGCTCCAGCGTGGCCTGCCAATCGGAAGCGGACCACCTGCGCCCATCGGTACCCTTCATCAGCCACGAGAACAATTGTCGACGTTTCAAGTATCTCGGGCCTGCGGCATCAATCAATCCGGAATCACAAAATCCTTACAACTCCGCATAGCGCCAATGCATTATATCGGCGCGGTTATAAGGATTCCATGAGGTTTTATGCACGTTGACATCACAGGAAATGCTTTCTATGATACGTTCACAATGAACCTAAACACCTACTCGTTGTTGCGCTATCTTTCGCGCAAAAAGCTCTTCTGTCGTATCCCCGCCATTACTCTGTAGTGCCGTGAACACATGCATGGCACGCATTTCTACATGCGTCTCACGCCAACTTCCGTAAACAGAGAAGCGCACCATCACGCGCTCGCGGTGCTGTATATCCACACACATAGCCCTCTGCCTTGAGCAGACGGTGAACCTGTACTTTCCGACCTATTTCCGTTGCCATAACCTTTTCTGTATTCTTTGGAGGATCCATGACATTCCGAAGTACTCGAAGTGTATTTCTTGCTCTCGCTGCACTATCTGTGGCGCTGCTTCTACAGGCACCCAACGCTTGGGCGCAACTTACGTTTCGCGGCGGCATCAACGGCACTGTGACAGATATTTCTGGAGCTGTGGTCACAGACGCCACGGTGGAAGCTACGGAAGTATCCACCAATGCAACGCAGAAAACCATTACCTCTTCCGCCGGCGCCTTCGCGTTTCCATCGATGTCGATCGGCAAATACAGCGTAACTGTCAGCGCCGTGGGCTTCAAGAAGGAGAAGTTCTCCGGCGTGCAGGTTTCTGCCGGCGTGATCTACACTCTGCCCGTGAAGCTTTCTGTGGCCACCTCTACCGAAACCGTGGAAGTGTCGGCTGACGCGTATACGCTTGATACGACGACAACCACGCAGACAACGATTCTCGATGCTGTCGCTGTTGACAACGCGCCGTTGAATGGCCGCGATTTCACACAGCTGACAACCCTCACGCCGGGCTTTTCGAGCACAGGGGCTGGTGGCGGAGGCTCGCTGAACGGGACGCGGACCAACCAGATCAACTGGCAGATCGACGGCGTGGACAACAACGATATCTGGCATAATATTCCGGCGGTGAACCAGAGCGGTGTAAGCGGCATTGCAGGCGTCGTATTGCCTCTCGATGCGATCGAGCAGTTTTCAGTGCAGACCAATGCGTCGGCAGAGTCGGGCCGAAATCCTGGCGGCACGGTGACCCTGGGCCTGAAGTCCGGCACCAACACGTTGCATGGATCGGCTTACTACTACAACCGCAACGAGCTATTCGGCGCCAAAAATCCTTTTGCGGACACCAAGGAAAAGGTCAGAAACTATAACGCGGGATTTTCATTGGGAGGCCCCATTGTCAGGGATCGACTATTCACATTTCTCAGTTACGAACATCAGCGCTTCCTGATCGGCGTGCCCACAAAGGCTACTGAGCCGACCGCCGTCTGGCAGCAATACGCCGGCGATATCGTCACCTCGAACGGCAAGGCACTGAGCCCGATCTCGACCAAGCTGATCACACTGTTGTGGCCCACTTACGCGCTGACGTCATCGGCCATCGAGCAGAACAAGGGGCCGCAGGTCAACAACTACAACAGCCCTGATCCGGAGTCGGGTTATAGCCACAACGGCGTCATCAAAGCGGATTACACGATCAACGAGAACAACAGCATCTCCGCTCATTGGTTTGGCGGCCAAGGGACCCAGATGGCTCCCGCGGGTTCGGCACTGCTACCCTACTACCAAACAGCTCCCAGTCATATTTACAACTACCAGTTGACGTATAACCACACATTCACGCCATCCTTGACAAATCAGATCGTTACCGGCGTCAACTACTTCCACCAGATCTTCGACGATAACAAGACAGGCTTTGACGTGGCGGGCACCGGCCTGAGCACCGGCTCTGCCTTCACCAATGCGCCGAAGCTGCAGATTTCAAACTTCGACGCGACAGGTGTGACCCCGCCCATGGGCCGCATCGACGTGAGCGGCCAGATATCCGACAACCTCGCGTGGGTCAAGGGCAAGCACGAGATGAAGTTTGGCGGCGAATATCGCCACGTTCAATTGGATGAGTTCTATCACCGCAATGCTGAGGGTAATTACAAGTTCAACGGCAACGAAGGCGGCTGGGATTTGAGTAAGTCCGCGCTGGCCAGCGGCGTCACGGACCCGTCGATCATTTCACGGTTGAACTCTCTGGCTGATTTCCTCGCCGGTGATGTTCACTCAGGGGCGATTACTATAGGAGATCCCGAACGCACTGTCTACGTGAACACCTTCGCGGCTTTTGCGCAGGACTCCTACCAACTCACCAGGAAGGTGAACATTAATTACGGCTTGCGTTACGACTACGAGCAGCCGTTCAACGATTCCAAGAAGGATATGTCGGTATTTCGCCCGGACATCGTTCCCTCCACTGGACTTGCGGTTCAAGGTGACCAGGTCTCGTCCCTTTATGATCCGTACTACACCAGCTTCAGCCCGCGTCTGGGACTGAGCTTCCAGGCCGAACAGCACACTGTGATCCGTGCTGGCGGGGGACTCTACTATGACACGCCCAACCTCAATCCGTTCCTCGATAATCGTCCCGGAAACGGTGCTCCGAACGGCGTGGAATCAAATCCAGCCGGCACTTCTCAGGTGACGGCACTCTACAAAACCTCTTATTCGTGGGAAGCGAACGTCAATCAGTTGGAGGCCAGTTCCTCCACGGGGATCTTCTCAATTCAGAAGGCGTTTCATCCGTCCTATAACCTGAACTACAACCTGCAACTGGAACAGTCGATCACGCCCAGCATCATTGCGCAAGTCGGCTATGTCGGTAGTGAGGGGCGGCATCTTTTGTCCATCGTCGACATCAACCAGTCGAAGCCGAATGCAATCGGGGTGGACCAGACCACGCGGCCCTATTACTCCAAATACCAGAATTACTCCAATATCAACGATATTGAGAGTATCGGCAATTCCAACTACAACTCGCTGCAGGCCACTTTGCGCGCCTCCAACATCCACCGCCTCTCCGCGCAGTTGGCCTATACATGGTCGAAATCTCTCGACGACGTTTCAGCGTTCCGCGGAGCACTGCCGCAGGACTCGACAAACTTCAAGGGCGACTATGGCCAGGGTGACTATGACGCCCGTCATACCTTCGTTGGTGAAGTGAGCTACCAAGTTCCCGGTTCGAACCACTGGAAGGCTGCGACAACCGGCTGGCAGGCAAATGGCAATTTCGCCTTCCACACCGGTTTTCCGTTTACCATTCTGACCGACGACCAGACGGACAACACGGGCGAGAATAATCAGCGCGCCAACCAGGTGACCAATCCGTTCACAGGCTTCAAGAAGGCTGGTGTAAATGCGAACTGGCTGAACCCGACTGCCTTTGCCGATCCAGCTGCCGGTACCTGGGGTACAACGAGACGCAACGCGTATACCGCGCCCGGCTTTGGCGATGTGGACCTGAGCGTCTTCAAGAACACAAAAATCGGCGAGCGCGTCAACGCGCAATTTCGCGTTGAACTCTACAACCTGTTCAATCGCACCAACTACGCGCCCCCGCTCGGTGGCGGCAGTGGCGGCTACAACCCCAACCAAGCGACAATCAGCTCGCTTCAACTTTACGACACGATTGGCGATTTCAATGGTGCGCCAGGCATTGGTGCTGGCGAACCCTTCAATACACAATTCGCCTTGAAGATCACCTTCTAAACAGGAAGCCAGGAAAGTCTACTCGACGGCCTATGTTTCAGGCAGGCGACGAACCCCATCATGGTTGATGGGGTTCGTTGTTTGTGGTGGCAGGGAAAACAATGCGTTCTCATCTATGGGGAAGTGAAGGTGTCCCACAGATGTATGCGAACCCGGCTTTCCGGGTGAAGCTCATTCTCGTTGCACTTGTGGGACTAAGCCCGCTGATTTTTGACACCACGGTTTATTGACGAGTCCACGAGTGGAGGGGCTTGCGCTCGTCTCCCTGGGCGCCCGCATCGCGGCAGTTTTCTCACTCGCGCTCTGGGCAGCGTGCTCGTTGCTGGCCTCGCCATCGCCTACTTTTGACCTGGCACAGAGGTGGTCCTCCTGACCTTCTGCATTCATGGTTCATTGCGCTCGGGCACTCGTGCCTCGGCCATCTTATGCAAGCCTCCAAGTCGGATTTCGCTCTTGTCGAGTTGACGCGCTTGATTGGCCGGGATTTGAGCCGCGCTTTGATCGGCAATCTCACGGTGATGGTTCTAACCGGGATCGCCCTCCTATCGGAGGAGGCTGGCAAGTGCCAATACAGTCTTGCCTTTCGCCGGACAATGGCGCTGCTGCCAACCGCAGTCCTCTTCTACTTCACTTTGCGTCGGCGCGCCTTGCTTTAAACTGACACGCGAGGGGTGACCCAGCGGTCACGAGCAGCCGCAATCATCTCTTTTGCGACGATTCTTCCAATGGCGTGTGTAATTCTCCACGGTGGAAAAGCTGTGGACCAGCATCCGATCGATATAGAGTGTGCCGCGTAGATGATCGATCTCATGCTGGAGGATGCGTGCATACCAGCCGGAAGCCTCAATGATCTTCGGTTCTCCCTGATGATCGAGACAACGGACGCGAACCTGTTTAGCTCTCGGAACAAGAGCGGTAAAACCGGGCAGGCTCAAGCAGCCTTCAAAGAACGTCTCTGATGGCTCGGTGAGTAGTTCAAGCGCGGGGTTCACAATTACATGAAACGGAACTTCACTCCGACCCCGTTCTTCCAGCTCTTTCTCGGTGAGCAGCTTATGATATTCTGCCCGGTCTTCTATCACAGCCAGTTGCAACGATTCTCCAACTTGGGGTGCGGCGAGCCCCACTCCGGGAGCATCACGAAGAGTCTCCCGCATCAACTCGATGAGATTCTGAATGGAAGGGTGTCGGATTTGCTTCCTTGATAGCTCCCGCGTGTCTGCTCGCAGGGACGGCTCTCCGACATTCACGATCTTCAATCGCATCTTTTGTCATCCTCGCTGCGCGGCACAAATGCGGAATGCTGTGTTTGGATCGACTTATGATCCCCGACAGGCTTCCAGGCGCTCAGCTCCGGATAGTCAGTATAACCGTCTCTGCAGCCAGCAGCTATCCGTGTTGAAAACCAATCTGTTTCGGCGCTCCCTCCAGGTGAACATAGATCCAATGATCCCGCTCGAAGCGGTGGGCCTTCTTCAGCCGCATGGGTTGAGAACTTGAAGCAGAAGCGGAGGACTCGGAAAATGAGCAAGCATACGACAGCACGATCAAGGAAAAGCAGATGGCGCGAAGAAATCGATAACGACGCATACGATTCTCCTTCATGAGCTGCTTCTAGTGAGATTCGAATTCCGGTCGGGCATCGCGGTTGGCAAGATCCGCAGCAACGAGGAATACAAGCCGCGCGATCTTTTCCAATTTGGGGTAGTTCAAGCGATCCCAGGTGTCGTTTCCTGTGTGG
>Ga0224530_1000111_pt1 | contig 54829 bp, 41 predicted proteins | sample CBST75metaG_FD_179873 | JGI IMG/M metagenome (GOLD analysis project Ga0224530, IMG submission 179873) | Peat soil microbial communities from Stordalen Mire, Sweden - C.B.S.T75 | ecosystem: Environmental > Terrestrial > Soil > Wetlands > Peat | place: Sweden: Norrbotten County, Stordalen Mire...
AATTTGCAGCTTCTGTCATAACCAAAATATGGATATAAACAATACATAATGAACAACTTACATAGAATCGAATCCGCTTGACGGCCCTCAAAAAAGGCTCATTTTTGCCCGCTTTTTGACCCGTTTTGAGCGATTTCTTGCTAAAAGCACCCCTTTTTCCGCGCGTTAGTGCGTCAGGAAGGCTTCGTTGCCCAGGATGCGATAGAGCGTGGAGCGGCTGATGCCAAGCTGGTGGGCGGCGCGCAGTTTGTTGCCGCGATTCAGGTCGAGCACGAACTGCACATGACGGCGAATGACAGTGTCCAGGACCAGGCTTTCGGCGCGAACCGCAGGCTGCACCTCAGCGGGAGCTTCGGCGATGTTTGGCAGAGCGAGATCGGAGGCGTGGATGACGCCGTTGGCGGTTTCGAGCAAGGCGGTTTCCAGCACACTGGCCAGTTCGCGCACATTGCCTGGCCAGTTGTGCTGCAGAAGACGGGCCAAAGCGCCGGGAGCAAGCACCGCGGGTCGCTGCTGATAGCGCTTGCAGATGCGGTCGAGCAGCGACTGGGCGAGCACGGAGATGTCTTCCTTGCGCTGGTTGAGCGGAGGAATGGCAAAGCGAACGGCAGTGAGGCGGAAAGCGAGATCGGGGAGCAGAAGGCCTTGTCCGGCCATCTGGCGGAGCGAGGTCTGCGAGGAAGCCAGCAGCACGGCGCGGCGCATGGGGCGGTCCTGGAGCGACTTGAGGACGCCCAGCAGCAATCCTTGGCCCGGAGGGGCAAGCAGATCGACGCGGTCCAGATAGGTGTAGCCCGCCAGGGTGGCTGGATCGGCATCGGTGACCAGCCATTCGCGCGCATCGCAGCGCTGGAAGCTGGACGCCGCCAGCGGAGAGCGACTGAACAGGTAACGGGCCAGGGTTTGCTTGCCGGTGCCCGACTCGCCTTCGATGGTTGCCACCTGCACATGGGGAGCGGCCATCTCGGCCTGCATCATCAGCTTGCGCCAGGCCGCGCTGACTCCGACGACCTGCACGTTGGACGAGGAGTCCGACTCGACCAGAGTCAAGGTTGAAGGTTGGGGCTGGTATTGAGCGGAACTCTGGATGGATCTCAAGGTCCCTCGCCTCCTTGGCCCATTTCGCACGTACCAGGCCGACATTGGCTTCATCGGCGTGGGGCGCAAAAACATGAACCGGAGAGATATGAGATCTCTCCGGTTCAGGGGATGCAGGGAAACGGGTGTTTTGGGTGTGGCAGGAGGCCTCAGCGGAAGCGCTTGGAGGGCTCGTCGGAGAAGATCTGTCCGTCGCGGATATGAACCACGCGGTGGGCGTACTCGGCGATATCGGGCTCGTGGGTGACCAGCACGATGGTGTTGCCGATGGAGTGCAGGTGATCGAACAGGCTCATGATCTCGACGCTGGTTTTGGAGTCGAGGTTACCGGTGGGCTCGTCGGCCAGGATGATGGAGGGCTTGTTCACCAGGGCGCGGGCGACGGCGACGCGCTGCCGCTGGCCGCCGGAGAGTTCGTTGGGCTTGTGCATCATGCGTGATTCGAGGCCCACGCTGCGCAGGGCTTCCTTGGCGCGTTCCAGCCGTGCCGCGGCGGGGGTGCCGTTGTAGATCAGCGGCAGCTCCACGTTGTGCAGCGAGGAGGCCCGGGAGAGCAGGTTGAAGGTCTGGAAGACGAAGCCGATTTCCTTGTTGCGGATGCGGGCCAACTGATCGTCGTCGAGTTCGCTGACCAACTGGCCGTTGAGCCAATATTTGCCTTTGGAGGGCGTGTCGAGGCAGCCGATCAGGTTCATCAGGGTGGACTTGCCCGAACCCGAGGGGCCCATGATGGCGACGTACTCGTTGTGTTTGATGCGCAAGGAGACGCCGCGCAGGGCTTGGACCTGCTGTTCCGAGCCCATGTCGTAGGTACGCCACAGGTCCTCGACCACGATCACGTCGTCGGAAGACGGGGCCCCCGGTTGCACAACTTCTTCGCTGCTGATGCTGTCCAGAGCCATCCGAATCTCATCCTTTGCCCGGTGATTTGTTGGCACGCCCGGAACTGGCCGGGGGTAGGGAAGGCCCCATCCGTGGGGCCCCCTTTACGTTAGCAGGACTGCGACGCTAGGAGTTGCCGCCTGGCGAAGGAGTGACCGGCTTGGCGGTATCCCGTTTGACGAGCGAGCCGTTCTTGATGGCGCGCAGAGTTTTGAAGGGTCCGGTAACGATTTCCTGGCCCTCTGTGAGGCCGGAGAGCACCTCGATGTCGGTGGCGCCGGTGATGCCGGTGGTGACGGGAACGAACTTGGCGTGCAGCTTGCCCTTGGTATTCTCCACGACGTAGACGCCCTGTTGCGGCGGAGTTTTGGCAGCAGACGAGGCGGCCTCGACCTTGCCCTTGACGTTGTCCGCGTCCGGGGAGTGCATGGTCAGAGCCTGAATGGGCAGCGAAAGCACGCCGGGCTTGTGGGCCGTGGTGATCTTTGCAGTGGTGGACAGGCCGGGGCGCAGTTCGTCGGAGGGCGAGTCGAGAGTGACGACGACCTTGAAGTCCTTGGCCTCTTCGGTGCCGGTGGTGGACTGGGAGGTGGCGATGCCGGTGGAGCGCAGGATGGCCTGATCGCCCACCAGGGTGACATGGCCCTTGAAGACCTTGCCCGGCAGCGCATCCACGGTGACGTCGGCCGGCTGGCCGATCTTGATGTTCACGATGTCGGTCTCGTCCACCTTGACCTCGGCGGTGATGACGCTCATATCCGCCAGGGTCATGAAGGTGGAGCCTTCGGTGTTCTGAATGCCTTCGACGACGGTTTCCCCTTCGCGGACGGGCTGGTTGGTCACAATGCCGTCGAAGGGCGCCACGGCCTTGGTCAGGTCGAGCATATTCTGGTTGGCGCGGAGCGTGGCTTCCTGGGTCCGCATGTGTCCGCGGGCAGAGTCGGTCTGCGCCTTGGACTGGTTGAGACTGGCTACAGCCTGGTTCACGGAAGCGACGTCGGTGTCATAAGCAGCTTTTTTGGCGTCGTAATCCTGTTTGGCCATGATGCCGGCTTTGTAAAGGCCCTGAGCGCGCTCCCAGTCCAGATGCTTCTGCTCGAGGTCGGCCTTAGCGTGCTCGACGTTGGCCTCGGCGGTCTTTTCCGCGGCAAGGTACGAGGTAATGTCTGTTCTGGCAGCCGCAATGGCCGCTCTCTGGCCAGACACGTTCGCTTCCTGCTGGATGTTCTCGATGGTGGCGACGGTCTGGCCCTTTTTCACATGGTCCCCCTCTTTGACATAGAGGTGGGTGATGCGGCCCATGGCGGTGGCGCCAAGATTTACGTAGGTCTTCGGCTTGATTTGACCGGTGCCGCTGACGACCGTGGCCAGATCCTGCCGCAGGATCTTGGCGGTCAGCACCTTGGTGTATCCGGACTGCTGCTTATAGACCATGAACGCGACAAGTCCGGTGGCCACTACGACGGCGAGAACGATCAAGAGAATCTTTTTCATGTGCAGTGTGTGCTCCAGGTCTCTCCGAAACAAGTGTACGCAATTGAGGCCGATCCGGTTCCCGTTTGTTGCCCGCCTGTCTCCGGTGCTCGGGTTTGAAGTCCACCGAAGCGCCTTGATTGGGGCGATTTCCAGGGAAACACTCCCGGGGCGCGCGGTGGCGCAGGAAGTACGGGAAGCACAGTGATTCAGTCGAAACCGGGCAGCAAACAAATTGCGTTTGTTTTTTTGACGGCTGAGGGGGCCGACTGGTCTCAAAACCCGAAGAAATGGACGTTTGAGCGGGATCCGCGATGCTTTTCCGATGACCTCGGGCGCGGATCCGCGTCCAAGAGGCAGCGAGGGTTGGTGGGGAATCTTGCTCAGCCCTACCGGGACCCGTAGAATAGGGCATCGTAGGAATTTTGAGGGCAATGATGCTTAACGGTCGTAGCTTTTTCTTCGTCGCACTGGGTTGCGGCTTGGTTTTCACCCCCGCGGTTGCGTTTTCGGCTCAGCCGGCGGGCAACCCCCAGGCCCAGGCGCAACCCGCCAACGGCCAGGGCCAGGAACCCGATCCCCTCAAGCGCGAGCGCTCCGACAAGGAGAAGTTTCAGGCGCAGAAAGCCGTCCGCCAAGAGCTCAAGGGCGCCTACAAGACCTGGCTCAACCAGGACGTGGCATGGATCATCTCCGACCAGGAGAGCAAATCATTCCGATCGTTGAGCAACGACGAGGAGCGGGACGCGTTCATCGAGCAGTTCTGGCTCCGCCGCAATCCCAATCCGGATTCTCCGGAGAACGAGTTCCGCGAAGAGCACTACCGGCGTATCGCTTACGCGAATGAGCATTTTGCAGCCGGCAAGCCGGGATGGAAAACCGACCGCGGCCACATCTACATTTCATTTGGCAAGCCCGACTCCATCGAGTCGCATCCATCCGGCGGCAGCTACCAGCGCCCCATGGAAGAAGGCGGAGGCGAAACCTCGACCTTCCCGTTCGAGACCTGGCACTATCGGTACCTCGAGGGCATTGGCGAAAACGTCGATCTGGAGTTTGTGGACACCTGCCAGTGCGGCGACTACCACTTCACGATCGACCGCGGCGAGAAGGATGCGCTGTTGCACGTTCCGGGCGCGGGCCAGACCCAGTGGGAAGAGATGGGCATGGCCAAGAAGGCCGACCGCTTCAAGGGCGGCTTCGAGAACCTTGGAACCGGTCCGCTGTCGTCGTCGCAGCAGTCCAAGCAGTTCGACCGCATCGAACTGGCGGCCAAGATTTTTGCTCCGCCGCCGATCAAGTTCAAGGATCTTGAGAGTTTCATTTCCGAGCACAAGCTGCTGACCGGTCCGGTGTTCCCGTTCGATGTGCGCACCGACTTTGTCAAGGTGACGGAAAACACGGTTCTGGTCCCGATCACGATTCAGATCAAGAATCGCGACATTACTTTCGTGACCAAGAATGGCGTGGCCAGAGGCGTGGTCAACATCCTGGGCAAGGTAACGACGCTGACGCACAAGACGGTGCAGACCTTTGAAGATACGGTCGAGGTGGAGCAGCCGTCCGAGTTGCTGGAGAAGTCGCTGGATCGCCAGTCGGTTTACTGGAAGGCATTGCCGCTGCTTCCCGGGCTCTATCGCTTGGATATTGCCATCAAGGACGTGAACAACGCGGATCACATGGGCATCTACGGCCGCGGCCTCGATGTGCCGACTTATCACGACGAGAAGCTGGCGACCTCGACGCTGATTCTGGCCGACCAGATGAACACCGTTTCGTCGCGTGAAATCGGCAGCGGCAACTTCATCATCGGCAACACATTCATCCGGCCCCGCGTCAGCCCGAATCCGGCCACTCCGGTCAAATTTCTGCGCAGTCAGCAGTTGAATTTTTGGATGCAGGTCTATAATCTGGGCATCGACGAAGCCACCAAGAGCAACCAGGCAACCGTGACGTACCAGATTACCGAATCGGCGTCTGGCGCGGTGGTGCTCGAAAAGCAGTTGGAATCGAAGGATCTGGGGGCGCACAGCGACCAGTTGACGGTGGAGAAATCCATTGCCATCGCAGGCCTTCAGCCGGGCAAGTACAAGGTGACGATCAAAATCAACGATGCAATTTCAAAACAAGAGATTGCGCAATCGGCACCATTTGTCGTGGAATAGTATGCAGACCGCGCAGCAGGGGTACCGGGCTCAAGATCCGGAACCCCGCGCGGGGATGCTTTGCATTAGGATTGCCAGGGACGCCGCCAGGTCACCTCTTGTGATGATGCGCAGGCTCCATTTCGGTTTTTTCGCAGCGATGCTTGCCGCCTTGGTCAGCGCTCCGGCCTACGGAGTGGCACCAGGATCGGTGGCGGGCGTTGTGCGCGACTCTGCCGGCGTGCCGCAGATTGGCGCCGTCGTGCAGTTGCTGCGCCCCGATCTCAGCGTTATTGCCAGCGTTTACACCAACAGCAATGGCCGGTTCGTGATCCCTTCCGTGTTTCCTGGCCGCTATGCAGTCAAGGCGATGGGCAGTTCGTTTTTGCCTTCGCTGCGCGAGAACGTTCATGTGCGCGCCAGTACCGTGATCAACCTGACCCTGAACACCCTGTATGAAGTGATGCAATGGCTTCCGGCCACGCCGCGCGCGGGCAACGCGCAGAGCGACGACTGGGCATGGACGCTGCGTTCGGCTGCCAATCGCCCCCTGCTGCGCTGGCTGGAGGATGGGCCGCTGGTGGTTGTGTCGGACGACAAGCCGGGCGCCCGTCCGCGGCTGAAGGCGCGCCTGATGGCAACCGGCCAGGAAGGAACCTTTGGCGAGAGCGGTGAACGCTTCTCTGCCAGCGTGGAAGAGACTCCGTCGGACAGCCGCGAACTGCTGGCCCGGGTGGATTTTGCTCCCGGCACCGATGCCGGCATGGAATCGATGCTGGGCTTTCGCCAGGACTTGGGATTTGCCGGCTCCGTGCAGTCGGTGGCAGCGGTTGCAGTCCATCCAGAAATCGACACCGATGGGAGCCAGGGACTGGACGAGGCGGCGCTTCGTACCTGGCAGAACCTGAGCATGGGCGACGAGTTTGAGGTGGAGGTGGGTTCCAGCCAGGTGGTGGCGCGCCTGAACGGTGCTTCGCCCCAGACGGTGGCCACGGTGTTGCCGTTTGCCGCGGTGGGCTGGCGCAAGGGCGACTCCACCTACCGCTACCGAATGACGACCTTCCTGCCTGACCAGACGGACGTGGAAGAGACCGAAGCGCGTGCTTGGCTGCCCGCTGTTTCGGCCCGCAATGGTCATCTGGCGGTGCAGCATGGCATGCATCAGGAGATTGGCTGGGAGCGGCGCACCGACGCCTCCGGCATGGCCGTCCTGGTCTATACGGACAGCATCGAAAACCCGGTCATTGAAGCCATGGGCCGCTTTGTGGCGGGCGATACCGAGGGCACCACGGCGCTGCTGGACGGCGGCAGCGGCTTGCTACGTGCCACGGGACCGGACTTCTCGTCCACGGGCATGCTGGCCTCAGTGGAGCGCCGCCTGCCCGGCGGCAACCACGTACGGCTCAGCTATGCCAACGGCGATGCGCTGGTGCTGCCGACCGCCGTACGGGCTGCAGGGATGGGGCAGTTGCTGGCTGGCGCACACCCGCGTCACGCGCAGATGTACTCGCTTTCGCTGTCGGGCACCCTGGACGGTACAGGAACACGCTGGAGGGCCAGTTACCGCTGGCAGCCGGATGAGACTGTGACGCGCGTTGCGCCCTATGCGCTGGAGTCGACGGAGCCGTATCTCAATGCGCACATGCGGATGCCGATCCGGCTGCACCGGAATGGAGCAAGCCGCATTGAGGCGCTGCTCGATATGCGGAACCTGCTGGCCCAGGGCTACCACCCGTACCTGTTGAGCGATGGCTCGGTGGTGGTGTTTGCGCAGGGACAGAGGGGCATCAGCGGCGGCCTGGCTTTCACGTTCTAATGTCGTGAGATCTGAAGCACAGGCCCTGAAATTTGCAGCGAAATATTTCTTTCATTTTGGTTGGTGCGAGGAGTCGTTGCGCGCGTGCGAAGGTGTGGAAGCGCCGCATCGTTTGCGTTTTCTGCTGTAAGGACGCGGGCTTTCACCGCGGGAGCGAACGAAGGCACTCGGCGCTTATCGGGTTGTGGAACCAGGGGTTGAGTCTGCCTGCTTCCTGTGCTATATTTCTTGAAGTGGCAGCAAGCACAACTTGCCTGCTCAAGCCGTGTGCAAGGCCTTTGACTGCACGGTTTTACCATTGATGGACGCGTAGCTCAACTGGCAGAGCATTCGACTCTTAATCGACAGGTTGACGGTTCGATTCCGTCCGCGTCCACCATCTCCTCCGGCCTTACCCTCCTCCACTCATTCCGAATACGATAATGAACCCGCTTGCAGCGGACGTGTGGTTTTGCGTTCAGAGTGCGCTCGGCGAGGTTTCCCGTTGCGTTGACGTATCCGCGACAGATAACTGCTTCAGAGTAAAGCGACCGCAAATGCAACAAGGGCGGCGAAGCCGATGTGGCTGCGCCGCCCTTGCTGTTGTCCGGAGTGGATATTGAAAGTCCGCTTTAGAAAATGTTCCAGAGCGACTGGTTGTAGACCGCGTGGTGGAACTGGACCTCGGAGCTCTTGACGATGGTGCCCAGCTCCTTGGGCGAGCGGTTGGCCACGGCCTGCTTGAGGTCGGTGTAGCGGCCCTGCACGTCTCCGCCCAGAATTTCCGCAATCCACTTCGAGGACTTGAAGTCGTCGATGGCAGCCTGGATGTGATCTGGCAGGTAGCGCTTGGCCTGGCGCAGATTGTCGATGTCTGCGGTCTTGCCGTCGATGCCGGTTTTGAAGATGGAGAACAGCGTCAGGTAGGGATTGGCGTCCGGGGCAACCGAGCGTACTTCCACGCGCATGGACCGGGAGTTGCCGATGGGCACGCGCACCATGGAGCCGCGATCGGTGGCCGAAGCCTTGATCTGGTTGGGCGCTTCGAAGTGCGGGTCGAGGCGGCGATAGGAGTTGACGCTGGGGTTCAGGATCAGGCAAAGATCGAGGGCATGCGTCAGGATGCGGTCGATGAACTCCCATCCCGTCTTGGAGAGCTGCTCTTCTCCCTTTTCATCCCAGAACAGGTTGGTCTTGCCGCGGGAGATGGAGACGTTGGTGTGCATGCCGCTGCCGTTGACGCCAACGACAGGCTTGGGCAGATAGCTGGCCGTGTAGCCCATGTTGTTGGCGATCTGCCGGGTGAGCAGCTTGTAGAGCTGGATCTGGTCGGCCGCCGCAACAACTTCGCCGTAGCCGTAGTTGATTTCGAACTGGCTGGGCGCGACTTCGGGGTGGTCCTTCTCGTTCTGGAAGCCCATGGCGCGCTGCACTTCAGCCGAGGTGTCGATGAACTGGCGCAGAGGATCCAAGGGCAGGGAGTGGTAGTAGCCGCCGGAGCTGACGAAGTCGAACTTGTTGGTCTCGCAGTAGCGCTGCTCGGCGTCCTTGCCCGCGAAGAGGAAGCCTTCGATTTCGTTGGCCGCGTTCAAGGTGTAGCCTTTCTCCTTGAACAGCTTGGTGGAGTAATTCTTGAGGACGCCGCGCAGGTCGCCGGAGTAGGCGGAGCCGTCCTTGTCGATGACTTCGCCGAAGACCAGGACCTTGCCGTTGCCGAAGACGTCGGCGGGCACCCAGTAGAAGGCGCTCCAGTCGATGCCGAGGCGGAGATCGCTCTCCTTCTGGGCGGTGAAGCCGCGGATGGACGAGCCGTCGAAGGTCAGGTTCTCATAGGAACCCAAGAGAAACTTCTTGTCATAGTCCAGCAGGTGCAGGCGGCCCTCAAGGTCGCTAAACAGCACGGTCACGGCCTTGATCCGCTTCTCGTCAGTCAGGTACTTGAGCCGCTTCTCGCGAATCTCGTCGGCCGCGACCCGGTTGGCGCGTTCCGCCTTGGCTGTCAGGTTGAGCTCTTCCAGCTCCTCATACGAGAGGGCAAGAAAATTGCGGTAGTCAGTGGACATGGATCTCCTTCTGGACTGGAAAAATTTGTATATCCGAGATAAGGCTAGGGTTTATGGCATAAAGATCCCGTGAAGATTTCCAAAGAATCCTTATGCGGGCCCCAAAAATTACCTGTGGTGGTGAGCCACCACGATCATCAGAAGAAGGAGGACCACGGGGACGAGCGCCAGTGCGGAGTAGTAGAGGATCTTCCGTGTCAAATGCGACTTGCGCTTGAGCCAGTCGCGGAGCTCGGGGCGGTCTTGGACACCGACCTGATCGAGATGTTCGAGGTCGTACTGGAAATCGTGCGCCTTGGCGTAGCGGTTCTTGGGGTCGCGCTCCAGGGCGCGGTAGAGCACTTCCTGCAACTCGGGAGAGATGGTGGGATCTGCAATGGTGGGCGGGGTGGGGTGGTTCAAGAGGCGGTCGTTCATCACTGCGAGGGGCGAGTCGCCGGAAAAGGGCTGCTTGCCGGTGAGCATTTCGTAGAGAATGACGCCCACGGAATAGATGTCGGAGCGGCCGTCGCCACGCTTGCCCTTCACCTGCTCCGGCGAGATGTAGTTGGGGGTCCCGAGGGTAGCGGTGAAGTTGGCATAGGTGAGTCTGCGTGCGGAGGAGTCGCTGGCAATGCCGAAGTCGATGAGCTTGATGTTGTCCTGGTCGTCGACCATGATGTTTTCCGGCTTGAGATCGCGGTGGACGACGCCGTTGGCATGGATGTACTCAAGGGCATCTAGGATGCCGATGGCGATGCGCAGAGCGCGGTCGTGGGGCATGCGTCCTTCGGCGAGGATGTCGCGAAGCAAGCGGCCGTAACACCACTCCATGACCATGTAGATGCGGGAGCGTTTTTCTCCGCCATAGACGCGCATGACCTTGGGGTGGGAGAGCTTTTCGCCGATGCCGGACTCGCGCTGAAAGCGGTCGAACAGGATGGGGTCGGCTTCCATGTCGGGGTGAGGAATTTTGAGGGCGACCACACGGTTGTCGCGGACGTCGATGGCACGAAAGATGGAGGCCATACCGCTGCGGGCCACGGGGGCCTCAATGCGGTAAGAATCGATCTGCGAACCGGCTTCTATGCTGTCAAGAAAGCCCATTGTGCGGCATGCTCCATCAGATGTTGTTTCCTCACTCTACAGGGAAACAGCGGGAGATTCGTAAAGAGTTTCAAAAGACTGTATCAGAAATGGAGCGAAGTTGGCTGAAAGGCGCGGTTCGCCCGGATGGGTGGAGAGTTCAGAATGCCGGAAGCAATTGCTGAGGGTTAAACATCTTCCTCAGCGCCACCATGCGGAGCGGATTTCTTCGTTTGAGACAACTTCGGAGGGAACGCCGGGTGTTGGGGACCAGATCCTCAGGTCTTCGACAGCGAAGACACGCTCGATGGGTTTCGTCCATGGGTGGAGCGCGAGGTCAAAAAGCCCCCAGTGGATGGGCATGAGCATCCCGTGGCTGCCAAGAGCCCGAAAGCTGCGGACAGCTCCTTCCGGGCCCATATGAATGTCGGCCCAAAGAGGGTCCGAGGCACCGATTTCAAGCATGGTGAGATCAAACGAGCCAAACTGCCTGCCGATATCGCCGAAGCCATCCCATTCTCCCGAGTCGGCACCGTAATAGACGCGGTGCTTTGGGCCGACGATTGCGAAGGATGCCCACAGGGTCTGGAAGCGGTTGAAGAGACTGCGCCCGGAGAAATGGCGGGCAGGCAAGGCCGTAATCGTCACGGAGCCGACGGTTACGCTTTCGGTCCAGTTGAGCGCAGTGCAGCGGGCTGGATCGACGCCGAGGCGATGCAGAATTTTTTCAACACCGAAGGGCGCGATCCAGTGAGCACTGCGCAGCTTCTGCATTTCTGCAAGCTTCCGGATGGTGTCTGCGCCAAGATGATCGTAGTGATCGTGGGAAATGAGAACGGCATCGATGGTTGGCAAATCCTGAAGTGCCAGCGGAGCGGGGAAGAAGCGTTTGGGGCCGGCCCACTGCGTTGGGGCCGCGCGCTCCTCCCATACAGGATCGATGAGGAGACGTATCCCGTCGATTTCAACCAGCGAGGTGGAGTGACCCATCCAGGTAATGCGCAGGCCGGAGAGGGGACTTGTCGCAAAGACCCGAGGATCGGTATGGAAGGGTCCGAGAGGGGATTGTGGCGATCGTGCTGCGGTCCCTAAGAAGAAGCGCGGCCCGATCTTGAACATCAGCGAAAGCCCACCCACTTTCACCTGCACGGGGTTCATGAACTGTTTCCCCTTCCGCTTGGCTGGCATCAATGGCATGTCTATTGGATGGTTTATCTTGCCCGCGGATTCCTTAAAAGGAAGGTGGCCAGAATTGGAGCGGGAATTCCCTGCGTATTCGGTGGCTGAGCGGCAGCGCACCGAAGAGAGCGCGGGTAACGGCATTCCGTTCCTAGGATTGAAGGCGGTAGGGGCGGCCACGGTACATGCCGATCTGTTCCACGGCGCGGACGCGGATGACCTGGGCGGTGGTGTTGTCGCCTCCGTCGATCTCTACGGCGCGCGCCACCAGTTCGCGGGCAACCTCTTCGATGTTCTTGTTCTGGGAGACAATTTCCGCAATTGCCTGATCGCTCATCTCGTTGTGGAGGCCGTCGGAGCAGAGAACCAGAACGTCGCCGGCCAGCAGGGTGAGGGTGGTGGTGTCGGGAGAGACAAACATTTCCGGGCCGAGGGAGCGAATCAAGATGTGCCGCGAATCGGACTCCGCCATTTCGGCGGCGGAGATGAGGCCCATCTTCCGCTGCTCATTGACCCAGGTGTGGTCCTGGGTGACCTGCCTGGCCTGGCCGTTGCGTACCAGGTAGCAGCGGGAGTCGCCGACGTGGGAGACGATGGCCTGATCGTAGCGCAGGGCGCAGGCCACGAGGGTGGTGGCCATCTTCTTGCCGCGATACTCGGGCGCCAGGGTGCAGTCGTGGACGGCGGCGTTGGCGTGCTGGACGAGGCGAGGCAGCAGACTGACCAGCATGGTGCCGGCTTGCGCGTTGGGGAATTCCTCGGTCAGGACTTTGACGGCCGTGGCTGAGGCGACTTCTCCGAGGTCCAAGCCGCCGACGCCGTCGGCCACGGCGAACAGATAGCCGTGCGACCGTGCCTGGTGGCGCGAAATGGGGAGAAAAGACCCCATGGCGTCTTCGTTATTGGTGCGAACTTTGCCGAAATCGCTGGCCTGGCCAAACACTACGTCTAACATGGGCGCCGCCGCCTATCGTATTCCCAGAGAGTCGATTGACCCGACTCGCTGAGCAAATCCTGAAAATGCCTGAGGCATCCGCCGCGGGCTGCGAAGCAGATGCTTTGACGATTGTGGAACAAAGGACTGGAACGTGTCACTGGGTGGTCCTCCGTTCCCCGGACCTGATCGGTCGGGAAGCGAAGTCCACCCAGTGGTTGGTATTCGGCTAAGGGGCCGCCTAGACGGCGTCGCGTGACTCGAGCAGAATCGACTTGCCCTTGGCCTTGGAGGAACGGAGGAAGTAGATGGCGCCGTAGATGCCCCAGACTGCCGAGATGCCGAGCGCCAGCAGAGGCTCCTTGAAGGTTCCCAGTCCGAATACGGGGCTGATTACGTAGAACGCCATCAGTGTGAGGTTGGCCAGCAGCCCGAATCCGGGAATGATCAGGTGCAGAACCGGGTTGAAGTCGGGGCGCTTCCAGAAGGCCACTATGCAGAGGAAGCAACTGAGCGCATAGAGGATGAAGGTGCCAAAGTTGGAGGTGAGCGTGATGGTCAGCAGCGAGTTGGGCAGGGCCGCCATCTGGTCGTGGGTGGAGAAGCCGAAGCTGGAGAGAAGGCCGTGAGGCAGCGCGGCGATGCTGGCGTCGGAGGGGGCGGCGGCATCGCAAAACACCAGAGAGGTGGCGACGACGCCGATGACTGCCGAGATGACAGCCAGGGTCCAGATGGCGCGGCGCGGAGTGAGCGAGCCGGCATGCAGAACGCCGAAGTGCTGGGGCGCTTCATCGTCCTTGCCCATGGCGTAGGTGACGCGGGCGCCGGTGTTCATGCAGCTCAGCGTGGTGCCGATCAGGGCGAGGAAGACCGTGAAGGCTTCCGCCAGCATGAACCATTTGCCGTTGCCCTGGCCGAGGAGCGCATCGCCGACGATGATCATCATGTCGCCGACCGGAGCGGCCGAGCCTGCTGCACTTTGCATCGTATAGCCCGAATTTAAGAAGTAATTTGCCGCGAAGTACTCAATCAGGTAGCACACGAGGCCCTGAATCAGCAGCGAGGCAATGACGGCAATCGGGATGTGTTTGGTGGGGTTCTTGGCCTCGCCTCCCATCGAGGTGACCGATTCAAAGCCGACCAGGATCAGGATGGCGACGGTGGCCTGGATGAACAGGAAGCTGAACTTATGCGGAGAAATCACCGACGCTGCGGTGGTGTGGGTCAGGAAGACGCCGCTCGCGTCTTTTTCCGGATAGGTGATCTGGTAGGGAACGGGCTTGCCGGCCGCGTCGAGCAGAGGCAAGGGAGCGCCGGCAGCGTCGCGGATGGTGGAGCCGTCGGGCTTGGAGGCGAACTGGTAGGTATAGGTGGCCTGCGTCTGCGCGTCGTACTGGAAGCCGGTGGAACCCGCCGGGTGGTTGACGCGATAGCCGAGGGCCAGAACGCTGAAGACCAGCAGGGCGGAGATCTGGATGATGTTGATGGCCAGATTGACGGCGGTGGAAGCGCCCGCGCCCTTCTGCGCGATCCATGCGACGAAGAAGGAGAAGACGACCGCAACCGAGGCCATGAAGAGCCAGCCGGGGGTTCCGCCGCTGATGAAGTTGGGATAGAGGAAGCCGACCACGTAGCCCATGAAGACGCCGGTGGTGGCGACCATCACGCCGGGATAGACCCAGTAGTAGAGGTGCGAGCCCCAGCCGACTATGAACTTGGCGATGCGGGCATATTTGAAGGCCGCGTCTTTCGACAGCATGGCCTGCTCCGCGTAGTAGTAGCTGGAGCCGGTGCCAGGATAGAGCTTGGAGATCTCGGCGTAAGCAACCGCGGTTGCCAGGCAGAGGAGCAGGGCGCCGAAGATGCCGAGCCACATGGCCGGCGCAGTGGTGCCCGTGGTGGCCTGGATGAAGAAGGTGAGCCAAAGGAACGCGCCGGGAGCGATGAGAGCCATTGCATTGCTGGTGAGCCCGGTAACTCCCAAGGTGGCCTGCATCTGTGGTGCTTTTTGTTCTGCCATGTGCAATCTCCTGTGGGTAGAAGTGGTATGGCTGCTCCCGGGGGACGGGCTCCCGGGATATTTCCTATAACATGCCCGTGATCGAATCTCTATCCGGACCGATGAACGTACGGTGTATGAATTAACTGAATGCTAGAGCCGAAGCGATAAGGATGAAATGAAGAAAGCCAAATGATCTGCGGGCGTCTTGCGGCAGCAAGTTGAACTGTGTGCACTGTCGAAAGAAACAGTGCTCCGGCGAGGCACATCCAGCGATGGACCTCGCGGCAGCGCGGGTTCAGCTTGCTTTAGCGCTTGGGCCCGAAGAAGGCCACGAACCCTGCCGTCAGCGTGGATTGCGCATCCACCATGGCGGTGTCGCCCTTGTGGAAGAAGTTCGCGTCGGACCAATCGCGGCGATACTCGAACCGCGCCAACAGGCCTTCCACCCACTTGTACTCGTAAGTCGCCGTGAACTCTTTCAACTCCTGCGGGGCGCCCGTCGAGAATCCCTGGTAATCCTTGAAGAACTCAAAGCGGCCCGCCAGAGCTGCTTTGCCGGTAACTTGGCCGCGCGCGGCTACGGCCACACCCTGCCAATGTTTGAGTAACTTATCGCCGAGGCTTTTGGAAGTAACTCCATCGCGATTTTGGCCGTAGTCGTAATTGATGTAGGCGTTGAATTTGGCATTCGGAGTAAGTAAGAGAGTCGAGTCGATCAGGTTGCGATAGCCATTCTGCGTGGAGGTATTCTCCGGGCCGGTGTAGTAGTTCAGGTTCCAGGTGTACTTGGGCTTGACGTATCCGCTGGTGAGGCCGACCGTGACACCGCCGTTGGACTTGGTGACGTTGTTCCAGCCGTTGACCACCTGTACGCCGATCGTCTCGGTTTTGGATACCGGCAGCGAGGAACGCAGGCCAAAGTGGAAGTAGGGAATGGCCCATGCGAAGAGCAGGGAGCGCGAGTAGTTCCAGTTATCCTTTGACTCGATGACTTCCGCACCCGCCGAAGTGACAAACTTGCCGAAGTCCAATTCCAGGCCCCTGGCCTTGGGGGGCTTCACACTGAGAAAGGCCTGCTCGATATATTTGCCTTCATTGTCGGAACTGCTGGGGCCGTTCACCAGGGTTTCAGTACGGCCGAAGAGGAGATCGATATGGGCGCCGATCGGATCGGGATCGTGATTCAGCGTGAGTTTGGCGGCGCTGAGGCTGAACTGGTCGGCCTTATCGTTGAAGTTATAGAGATCGTTGATCTGGCCATTGGCCGAGTCGCTGGGGCGGTTGGCGTTATAGCTGTAGTAGCCGTCGATGAATCCGCTGATGTCCATGGGGCCAACGCTCCAGGTGGGTGCTGCCGGAGCTGCCGGAGCGGCCGCGGGCTGATCAGCGGGAGCTGCCGCAGGGGCGGGAGTTGCTGCAGGCGCGGGTGCAGCCGGAGTTTGTGCGCCGGCCATCAGGGCGAAGCTCATGGCGGTTCCGGCCATTGTTTGCAGTATGCGATTCGGGCTCAGTTTCATCGGTACTGTTCCTCCCAGATAGAAATGTGTGATGTATAACTCAGAATGAATTCAGCCAAAAGGAAGGCAATGATCAGCACCCTGCAGAGTGCAGCTTGTGCGCCGTCCGACTAGCGGGCAAAAGGCCACGCGTTGAAGTTCAGGTACAGGTTTTGCCTCTGTTCAGGCTTTCCTGAGGTGGTACGGTCGCTGCGGATTAATGTAAGTAGCGCAAAGATTTCATAAGGAATAAATGAGGATTGCGAAAGTATTTTGGAGTGGCGGCGGTTTAAGCGGCGAAGCGGCCCGTGTGGCAGGGCGGCAAATCCTGTTCCTTCAACGGGATGCGCGGGCATTTTCACGGCGTTCGAAGTGGGATAAGTGAAGAGGATGTTAAAATCCTCATACGTTTTCCCGCTTTTCCGGCAGGACCGCACGATCGCGTTTTGCGTGGTGCGATTTGCTTCTGCAGCGATGTGCATTCCGTGCTTCAGTCTGAAGAATTTCACTGGTTCCGCCGTCTCGCCCGGGTTTCAGCTCGATTGAGGGCGCGTACAACATCCATGGCGATGAAGGGAGCGTTGCAGATTGTCAGGAAGTTACAGCCCGATTCGAACGGCCTTTGCCTCCCGGCATTTTTACGGGTCCGGGTCGCGGATTCTGCTGTTCATTCTGGAGTGTGCGCTAGGCACAGTGGTTGTGATCCTCACCGGCGCACTGGCCCATTGGGCCGGATGGCTGCTGCCTGTGGTGTTGTTGCTCTACCTGCTGATCGTGGTTCCCACGGCCCTGCTTTGCGGATTTTGGCAGGCGGTGGTGGTGTCGCTGTCGGCGGTGGTGGTTCATGCCGGTTTCACCTCCCGGCGGCCGCAACTCGATCCCGCAGAGGGTCTGGCCAACACGGTCATGCTGCTGGTGTTTGTGCTGGTGGCGTTGCTGGTGAGCCGGCTGTCGTCGCGTGTGACAGAACACGCGCGGGAAGCCGAATCCTGGGGCGGCCAGATGCACGACCTGTACGAGTTCACCCGCCGCACGCTGCAGATGAATCTGCACCTGGAGCCGGGACCGCAACTGGCCGAGCTGGTGCATGAGACCTTTGCCCTACAGGCCGTGGTGGTGTTCGACGCGGATTTGCACCAGGTTTATCAGGCGGGAATCTGGAATGTGGACCCGCAGGAACTGGCTCAGAACGTCTACTACTTCGAGACGTCGGACGACGACCCAGCCACCGGGGTGGGGCGGCGCGTGTTGCGCCTGGGCACGGTTCCGGTGGGGGCACTGGTGGTGCGGGGCGATACCAGCCCGCTGACCAACAATGCCATCGCTTCTCTGATTGCCATTACCTTCGACCGCTACCGGGCCTTCGCCAACGAGAGCCGCATTGAGACCGAGCGGCGGACCGAGCAATTGCGCGCCACCGTTCTGGATAGCCTGGCACATGCGTATAAAACGCCGCTGACCGCGATCCGCGCCGCCAGCACCGGATTGGGCGAGATGGGCAAGCTTTCTGCGGCACAGGCGGAACTGGTGGCGCTGATCGACGAACAGACCAGCCTGCTGGGTGATTTGACCACGCGCCTGCTGACCACGGCGCGCCTGGATGTGGACAAGATCACGATTCATGCGACACCGGTGGGCGTGGCGGCCCTGATTGAAGAAGTGGTGGCCAGCCTGCACGATCGCCTGGCCAGCATGAAAGTCGTCCTCGATATCCAGGACGACAGCCTGGTGGTGAATTGCGATCGTCAGTTGATGGTTCAACTGCTGACGCAGTACATCGACAACGCCTGCAAATACTCCATCTATGGCACGACCATCACGATCCGCGCCGTCCACACCAACGCCGAGGTCATCTTTTCCGTACACAGTTTCGGCCCGGTGATCCCCATGGCGGACCGCGAGCGCATCTTCAACCGCTACTATCGTTCTTCCACTCACTCCAACCGCACCGCTGGCACCGGAATTGGGTTGTCGGTGGCCAAGCGCGTGGCCGTAATTCACGGCGGCTATGTCTGGGTGACCAGCGATGAAGTCGAGGGAACCACATTCTTTGCGGCCATTCCGGCCCAGGCACAGAAAGGGAGTTGACGATGAACCAGCAGGTCATCCGCGTTCTTCTGGTAGATGATGAATCGGCCATCCGCAGGGCATTGCGGCCTCCGCTCGCAGAGCTTGGCTTTCAGGTGGTGGAAGCCTCGCGGGGCGAGGAAGCGCTGCAACTGCTGCGATCCGGCCCGGTGGATGTGGTGCTGCTCGACGTGAACATGCCGGGCATTGGCGGAGTGGAAACGCTGCGCCGTATTCGCGCTGTGGCTCCGCGCCTGCCGGTCATCATGCTCACGGTGCGCGACGCGGAAGAGGAAAAAGTGGAAGCGCTGGAACTGGGCGCCGACGACTACGTCACGAAGCCCTTCAGCACGCGGGAGCTGATTGCCCGGCTGCGGGCCGCGGTGCGCCGCGTCAAGGCTCCGGCGCGGCCGGAAGACGCGCCCATCGAGATTGGGGAGATCCGGCTGGAGCCGGTCAAGCGCGTGATCACCAAGCGCGGCGAGCCGGTGCATTTGACCCGCAAGGAATTCGACATTCTCCACTGCCTGATGAGCCGCGCCGGCCGCGTGGTGACCTACGCCAGGCTGCTGACGGCCGTGTGGGGAGCCGACTGCCGCGAAGAGGTCGAGTATTTGCGGACGTTTGTGCGGCAACTGAGGAAGAAGATTGAGGACGACCCCTCCAACCCTCTGTATCTGCTTACGGACGTGTATGTGGGATACCGGTTTGCCGACACGCAAGTGTTTCAGGAGGAGGATGTGGAGAACACACCCGAGGCTGGGGCGCTGGAGGAAGTACCGCGGGAAGCGTCGTAGAGGGCTTTGAGTGTGCGACTTTTTGGGCTGCCGGTGCTTTCCCAGGTCCCAACATTGGGACCTGGGGTACCCGGCGTGAGGTTTCAGACTTGTGTTTCTTACTCGTCGTAGTGAAGCAGGCTGAAGACGTCGTACTCGGGGAAGCGCTTGCGGCCCTTGAGGAAGTCCAGTTCCACGGCGAAGGCCAATCCGGCAATCTCGCCGCCCAGCTGTTTGACCAGCTTGACCGTGGCTTCCATGGTGCCTCCGGTGGCCAGCAGGTCGTCGACCAGGACGACGCGCTGTCCCGGCTGAATCGCGTCCATGTGGATTTCCAAGGTGTCCGACCCGTACTCGAGGTCGTAGGTAACGCGCGCCACCGGGGCGGGCAGCTTGCGCGGCTTGCGCACCGGCACGAAGCCGGCGTTCAACCGGTAAGCCAAGGCGGGTCCAAAGATGAACCCGCGCGCCTCGATGCCCAGCACCAAGTCGATTTTTTTGTCGATATAGTGGGCCGCGAGCGCGTCAATCAGTTTCGCAAAGCCGGTTTTGTCCTTCAGCAGGGTCGTGATGTCGTAGAACAGAATTCCCGGCTTGGGGAAGTCCGGCACCGTACGTACCAGCGCCTTCAAAGATTCCACGTCGATAGGCTCCACTGTTTCTAGGGGCTTGATTGCTTCGGGCATAAGTACGTCCGCTCCTCAAAAAGCTGAAAATGAAAGTGCTGGAAGGGAACAGGCGTAGATGCAGCTCGGCTTCCCTACAGATTATACCGACAGAGATCAGAGATCAGGGGTCAGAGATCATGCGTCGGAGGCGGGGAGAGGGATCAGGCGCGAGAACAGGGAGTAGGGAGTAGGGAATAGGAAAAGGCCGCTTGGCAGAGATCTTCAAATCTGATCTCTGATCTCTGACCCCTGATCTCTGTGTTTACCACGATCCGTCGACGCGGAAGGCATCCAAGCCTTCGGCTTCGCTGTCGTCCAGGTAGTGCTCGATGAGATGGTCTACGCGGCTTCCACGGGGGCCGCAGCGCAAGCGCGCCCGCAGGGCGGCCAGATCGTCCACCGAGCCCGCGGCCAACACCTCGACCTCGCCTTCTTCGGTGTTGCGCACCCATCCGCGCAAGTCCAGCTCGCTGGCCTCGCGGTGCACGAACCAGCGAAAGCCCACACCCTGCACGCGTCCCTGAATCAAGAAATGAAGAACCATAAGTAGATATCCATGGCCAGTCTTGCAGATGAGCCGCCGCGGCGCAACTGTGCGCCCGCCCCGGCTCCTTCTTCCTCGCGCTACACTGAAGTTCACCATGGTCTTTGTTCTCGACAACTACGATTCGTTTACCTACAACCTTGTCCAATACCTGGGAGAGCTGGGTGCAGAGGTCGAGGTACACCGCAACGACGAACTGACGGTGGAGCAGGTTGAGGCGCTGAAACCGGAGCGCATCCTGCTCTCGCCGGGACCTTGCACGCCCAGCGAAGCCGGCATTCTGGTGCCGCTGATCCGGCATATGGCGGGCAAGACGCCGATCTTCGGCGTGTGCCTGGGGCACCAGGCCATTGGGCAGGCCTTTGGCGGCCAGGTGGTGCGGGCGCAGCACCTGATGCACGGCAAGACCAGTCCGGTGGAGCACGACGGCAAGGGCATCTTTGCCGGTCTGGCGACGCCGCTGACCTGCACCCGCTATCATTCGCTGATCGTCGCCGAGGAATCGCTGCCCGCGGAACTCATGGTGACCGCACGCACGACGGGGGCGGACGGCCGTTCCGTGATTATGGGCCTGCGCCATCGCACTTTGCCGATTGAGGGCGTGCAGTTCCACCCCGAAAGCGTCCTGACCGAACACGGCCACGAGATGATCCGCAACTTCCTGGGAATGTAACCCCTATGCAAGCCAAGAAACGCTGTTTGAGCCCGGTGTACTGCGTCTGTTGGGGAGCGAGCCTCTCATTGGGCGCGGCTCTGGCTGGTTCTCCGCTGCTTCATGCGCAGACTGGACCGTCGTCCGAGATGCGAGCGGCAACCTCTTCGCCGCTGGCCATCGTTCCGCTGGACACGAAGAACCCGGACCACGCGGCCAAGGTGACCGGGGCGCTTGAAGTTTCGCAGGGCAAGGCCATCATCGCCGCCAGCGGCGCTGTCACTTCGGGTTCAGTCACTACTCACGTCTTGCTGCCGCATCGCGGCGTGCTGCGCGTCTGCGCGACGACCACGGTTAAGCTGGCGGCCGACTCGAGCGTGCCCGCCGGCGAGATTCCCGGCCTGATGATGGCGATGGATCACGGCGCCATCGAGGCCAGCTTCGCCACCGGCCGTAACTCCGACATTCTGCTCACGCCCGATTTTCGGATTCTGATCGGAGGGCCAGGCGCGGCCGAGGTCAAAGTGCGGTTGGGGCAGCACGGCGACACCTGTGTGGACAATGCCGGGGTGAACGCGCCATATGTGCTGGTTTCCAGCGTGTTTGACGGCGGAGCGTATCGCGTGCAGCCGGGGCAGAGAGTGATGTTCCAGCACGGCAGCCTGCGCGAGGTGGTGGATCACGAGAAGGAGCCCTGCGGCTGTCCTCCGCCTGCGGAGGAGACTCACGGCAATGAGTTTCCGCTGGCCCAGAGCGAAGGGCTGGCTCCGCTGCCGCAACCCGCTCCCAGCGCGCAGCACGGCAACGCGTCGGCCCAACCCCTGGAGACCCTGGCGTATAACGGCGCGGAGCACGCGTCCCCGCCTGCGGCCGAACCGGTGGCTGCTTCGCCGCCGGACGGAGCAGCGCAGCCAGCGTACCCGCCGGTCGCCAAGAAGAAAGCTGGATTTCTGGCGAGTGTGAACCGGTTCTTTCGCCGCATCTTTGGTGCGGAGTAGGCGGGACATCTTCACGGAGAACATGAAGTTTTGGACGCCTTCCGCGTCCCATCCGCTTGCTTTGCGCGGCGGGTCTTCTGGCCTTTGAGTCGGTGCGGTTTGGAGCGGTTCAGGCGCCCCGGAGACGGTCCCTCGTGCGCCTCGCTCCCGGTGTTATACTCACAACGTCAGGCGCGTGCCGCGCCGCAATTTTCAAGTACAGCTGAGGTACTCATGTCCGGCCATTCAAAGTGGGCCACTATCAAGCACAAGAAGGGCGCGCTCGATGCTAAGCGCGGCAAGATATTCACCCGCCTGCTCAAGGAAATCGCTGTCGCCGCCAAGGGCGGCGGCAACCCCGACAGCAACGCACGTCTGCGCACCGCCGTTCTGGCTGCGAAGATGGAAAACATGCCGCAGGACAACATCAAGCGCGCCATCCAGCGCGGCACCGGAGAGTTGGAAGGCGTCAACTACGAGGAGATCAGCTTCGAGGGCTACGGCCCTGGCGGCGTGGCCATCATCGTGGATGTCATGACCGACAACCGGAACCGCGCGGTCAGCGAGATTCGTCACGCGTTCTCAAAGCACGGCGGAAACCTGGGCGAATCCGGCTCAGTGCGGTTCATGTTCTCGAAGAAGGGCCTCATCGCCATCGAGAAAGACGCAGCCAGCGAAGAGCAGTTGATGGACATCGTGCTAGAGCATGGCGGCGAGGACCTGAACGACGAAGGCGATACGTGGGAGATTGTTACCGAACCCAATGCGCTGGAAGGCGTTGCGACGGGCCTCAAGGCCGCCGGAATTCCGATTCTGTCGAGCGAAGTGACCATGCTGGCCTCGACCTACACCAAGCTTGAAGGCAGCGCAGCCAACCAGATGATTCGTTTGCTCGAAGTGCTGGAAGACTGCGACGACACCCAGAATGTCTATTCCAACTTCGACATGGATGCCGACCAGATGGAAGAAGCGGCCGGATAAATTGTTTTGAGGTAGGCACTCGAAAGGCCGCCCGGTTGTGGCGGCCTTTTTGTGGAAATTCCGAACTCTTGAACGACGGAAGGGAAGAGCGTTGACCCACACAGTGAAGTTTCTGTTGTTTGTCGTGATGGCGAGCGGCCTGATTGCGTCCGCTGAAGCGCCGGATGGTGCGGCAGCGGGCGGCCAGGGAGCTTCAGTGAATCCTGTAGCCCAAGTGCGCGAGGCCAGAAGCTGGGAGTACGGTCCGTTCGTCAATTGGGGCACGGGTGTGGGCGACCGCTCAGACTACAAGTTCTTTTGGGCGGGCTTTCAGGCGGGCAAGGCGCTGACCCCGATAGTTCACGCGGGTCTTCTCAGCGGACAGTTTGAGTTTGCCGGCAATATCGTTCCTATCTGGCAGGCTTATACGCCGGCCCCGCACCAGCAGAGCTTTACCTATCAAGGGCAGCCGTATGTAGCGCCTGTCGGCGGAGGCACGTACACCGGCGTCAACATCACCCCGGTGATCTTGCGCTGGAACTTCATGACCAAGTCGCGGCGCGTGCAGCCGTGGTTCCAGGGCGCGGGCGGACTGATCTACACCACCCACAAGTTTCCCGGAGAGATCCTGGTACCGCATGGCACGCCCGGCGGCACGTCGGTGTTCAACTTCACGCCCCAGGGCGGAGTGGGTTTCCATTACTTTACCCGTCCCAAGCGGTCTATCGATTTGGGCGTCAACGCGGTGCATATCTCCTCGGCCTCTCTGGGCGACCGGAATCCCGGTGTGAACGCCAGCATCCAGCTTCAAGTGGGTTACACCTTTTGGAAATAACACCGGGATCCCCGGCGACGGGTTCTGGTCGCGGGGGTGGAGTTGAGATGAGCGGGCCTCTGGTTGAGTGTGTACCGAACTTTTCCGAGGGCATGGATGTCCGGCGCGTCACGGCGATCATTGCGGCCATGCGCGTGGAGGGAGTGTGCCTGCTGGACTGGTCGATGGATAGCGACCACAATCGTTCGGTCGTGACGATTGCGGGAGAGCCTTCGGCGGTGGTGGAGTCGGCGGTGCGTGGGGCAGGCAAAGCCGCCGAGTTGATTGACCTGACGCGGCAGACGGGCGCCCATCCGCGCATTGGCTCGGCCGACGTGATTCCGTTTGTGCCTGTTTCCGGCATCAAGCTGGAGCAGTGTGCCTTGTTGGCGCGGCAGGCGGGGCTGGAGATCTGGCGGCGCTACAACGTGCCGGTGTTCTTTTATGAAGCGGCGGCGGCGCGGCCTGACCGGGCCAATTTGGAAGACGTGCGCCGCGGTCAGTTTGAAGGCCTGCGGGACGCGGTGCGCAAGGATGCGGCCCGCCGGCCCGATCAGGGAGGCCCCGGCCTGCATCCCACCGCAGGCGCCTGCGCCATTGGCGCGCGCAAGTTCCTGGTGGCCTATAACATCTATTTCGATTCCACCGATGTTTCCATGGTGCGCGCCATTGCCCGCGAGATTCGCGCCGCCTCGGGTGGTCTGAAGGGCGTGAAAGCCATGGGCGTGCTGGCCCACGGCCGGGCGCAACTCTCGATGAACATCACCGACTTCCAGGTGACGCCGGTTTCGCTGGTCTACCGCACCGCCTGCGATCTGGCTCAACGGTATAAATCCGCGCCCGTGGAGGGTGAGGTGATCGGACTGATCCCCGAGGCTGCCTGTGAGCGGGATAGCGAGTGGATGCGTCAATTGGTTGGGTTTGATCCGCAGACCAAGATTCTGGAGCACCGCCTTGCCGCTCCACTTGCCTGGCCGGGAGAGGCATGACCGTTGGGACGGCTTTGCGTGAGCCCACGGCAAAATGCCCGGCAGGTACAATCAAAGTATCGGATTGAGAGCGTTTTTCGAACTTGACGGCGATCAAGCACCGCCGCAGGGCGGACGATTGCATTCGTTCGCGTCGAGAAACGCGGGAATCCCGGAGGAAGAAATTGTCGAAGTCTCTAGTGAAGGTTTCGCTTGCCGCCATGCTGCTGGCGGGAGCGGGGATGGCTCCCGCGGCACAGTTGTCGACCGATGCCCGTACGGCTGTTCCCCACGATGTGCAGCAGTTGGTGGTCCTCGACTACCGCGCCATGCAGAACTCCACGGCAGCGATGGACTTGAAAGAACGCGTGATGCCGCCCGAGTTGAGGCAGTTTGACGAAGCTCTGCGCAAGTCTGGACTGAACGACAACCACGATGTGGACCAGTTGGCTTTTGCCCTGTTCCGGCCTACCGGAGCCACCGAGGGCCTGGTCACCGTGGGCATCGCCCAGGGACAGTTTTCCGTCCAGGACATTATCGCCAACTTCCGCAAGCAGCATTTGAAAGTGACGCTGTACCGCACCAACAGGATTTATCCGCTGTCCAAGACAGGCATGATGGTCTGCTTTGTCGATCCGTCGACCATGGTCTTCGGCTCCATCGAGGCGGTGCAGAAGGCCCTGGATGCGCGCGACGGCGTGGCCAACAGCCTGCTCACCAACAACTCCATGATGGACGCGATGAAGACCGTGGACTACGAGCCGCTGTGGAGCATTCTTGACCAGAAGGGCACCCAGACCATGATGCGCCAGATTCTGGGCGAGGCCGGCTCGATCACCGACTTCGAGACCGTGCGCAAGCGCCTGGTGGCCTCATGGTACGGAATGGATTTTCAGCACGGCGTGAAGTTCAATCTCACGCTCTCCACGGGGGATTCCTTTGCCTCCGCGACGCTGTCTTCGCTGTTGAACGCGGCCTTGATGGTGCGCAAGCTGAGCGGTTCGGAGGCGGAAAAGCAGGCTCTTGCAGCGACCTCCATCAGCTCCGATTCCGGGAAGCTGTCCGTTCACTTCGCCACCTCCGACTCGGAGTTCAATGCCCTGCTACAGTCGCCACTGTTCCAGAGCATGGTGCGCTGAAGAGCATCACTTTACGCATAAAGAAAGGGCTGGAGATCGGTTCCCATTCGGGATCGATCTCCAGCCCTTTCTTCATGCAAGTCCCTTTTCAGGCGGTCATGCCGCTTCCGGTCCCGGGCACCGCGCGGGACTCTGCCTCGTCCTTGATCGGCTCGACGGCATTGCTGTTGCACACCTGGTTACGGCCGGCCCGCTTGGCTGAATAGAGCGCCTTGTCGGCCATCTCAATCAAGTCAGTTGCCTTTTGACCGAGTTTGGGAATGATGGTGGCGCACCCCACGGAGATGGTCGCGATGCCGAAGGGGCTGCTTTTGTGGCTGAGTTTGCGCCCGCGCAGAGCGTCACAAACTTCCGTGGCCACCTGCATGGCGCCCTGGTTGCGGGTATCGGGAAGAATAATGGCAAATTCCTCGCCACCGAAGCGGGCTACCAAGTCTCCGGGGCGCGTGACGACGTCGAGAGCGGACTCTGCAATTTGCTTCAGGCAGCTATCTCCGCGCAGGTGACCATAGCAGTCGTTGTACGACTTGAACAGGTCAGCATCGATCAGCAGCATGGAGAGGGGCTTCCGGTCCCGCATGGCGCGGCGCCACTCCGTGGTGAGGTACTGGTCGAACCGGCGGCGATTGGAGAGCCCTGTCAAGGCGTCCATTACGGCAAGAGCTTCTACGGCGCGGTAGGCCTCCTGAAGCTGCTGCTCGGTCTGCTTGCGCTCCCGGATGTCCCGGATGATGTTGAGGATTCCCGAGCGAGCGCCCGTATCCGGGTCACAGGCTACCCGCAGGCTGGCTTCCACCCAAACTGGTCCCCCGTTGGCGGTCCGAAGGCGGCACTCGACCCGGGATCCGGCGGTGCAGGATTGCATCTCGGCCATGGCAGCTTCCGCGATCTTCAAATCGTCGGCGTGCACCATGTCGGTAATCCGCTGGTCAACCACTTCCTCCGGCTTCCATCCGGTCAGAGCTTCCATTGCGGGAGAAACGTAGTTGATGTTGCCGGCAGAGTCGGCCAGGACGATCACGTCGCGGGAGTTCTCGGTCACCAGGGTATGCTGGGCGACGATCTTGCGCAGTTGCAACTCGATGGCGCGCTGCTTTTCGAGGACGATGGAGACGGTATAGAGCATGAACATCGCAGATCCGACCAGCACCTGGAGCCGCACACTGGGTGCGGCGTTGGCGGTGGCCGTGTACGTGGCCGCCAATGGACCCATGCTGCGTATGCTGAACCATCCGGCGGTCGTGGCCACACAAAGCGTGGCCAGCGATGCCCATCCCAATCCCAGGTTCAAAAGGACCAGGATCAGCAGGGGGTAAATCAGACCCAGAAGCGGCACCGTGGGTTGAGAGAACACGGTAATCGTAACGGCAGCCAGGAGAACAAGATAAAGCCACTTCCATCCCAGGATTGCAGGATCCCTGAAACGGGTGCGGAAGATGGCGACACAGGCCGGTGTAACTACGGCGGTGCCCATGCCGTCGACGGCCGCCCAGCGCAGAAGTGCGTGCCCGGGAGCTTTTTGCAGCCAGAACACCGTGATCAGCATAAAGATGAATCCACTGACCGCGGGAGCAGCCACAACCGCGTAGCCGATGAAGCGGACGAGATATCCAGGGCTGGTAAAGCGGGGCAACTGATCGGAGCGCCGCCGCAGCAGCAGCGCCGCGATCAGAACTTCAGAGACGTTCATCCCGCCGTACACAAGGTCGAGAGGATGCAAGGATCCTCGGACAATCCAGGTGGAGGCTATCTGCGCCGCGAACCCGATGCATAAGTAAGCAAACCAGCGCCTGCGCGGCGCCAAAAGAAGATAGGCGAGGAGCACCCCGTTGGCGATCCAGATGAAATACGCGCCAGCCTCGCCATGATTCAGGATTTCCACAAGACCGGCAGCCAGCGTTATCACCACAAAGCAGCCTGCCAAGCGCAGGGCAAAACTGCATTTCTGCCACACGGGATACCGTCTGCTCGCGATCATGAACCGGGAGAGGCCCCGCATTTCTGCTTCCCGGCCGTGCGGATCGGCAACGCTCGGGTGATCGGCAGACATGGGCCTCACTTTCCTTTGAAGGGTATTGCTACGGAGTATAGTCCAAAGAACCGTAATCAAGGCTGCGGGGTCAGTTCAGGACGAAAGTCAGCCTTGCCTGCTGGCAAGAGCACAATCTCAAGACGGCCTTCCTGCCGTTCGGCAAGCTGCGGGCCGTCAATCTGTGCGGTGCGGCCGTCGCCAGCCGTGTATTGCACCTTGAGGACGCCGCTGCCGCGTATCTGAATCCGGGAGTGCACCGTTTCTCCGGCGGCCAGGTGGTTGGCCCCGAAGCTGGCGCTCGGGTAGTCCACTTCCAGCAGTTGGATGGCCGCGCCGGTGCGGTTCTCGACGGTGGTTTCCACCTGATAGGAGTGGCATCCGGCAGCGGCCAGCAGCCCGGGAAGCAGGAAGACGAAAGTCTTGCAGCCAAGTTTCATTCCGGATTTCCGCTACTTGGTGCGGGGGGCTCAGAGGGGGATTGTGCAGCCAGCTTCTTCTCCACACGGTCCAACCGCTTGAGCAGTTCGGGGAGCCGCTGGAAGATGAGCGTGGCCCGCAGCCAGACGCGATTGTCGAATCCAGGGGAGCCAGAAATCATTTTGCCGGCGGGAATATCGTGCGATACGGCGGATTGGGCGGTCAGGATGACGCCGTCGCCCAGGCTGCAGTGCCCGGCGACGCCGGTCTGTCCGGCGAGGATCGCGTTGTTGCCCACGACAGAAGAGCCGGCCAGACCTGTTTGGGCGCACACCAGGGTGTTTTCACCGACGCGCGAGCCGTGGCCGATCTGGACTAAATTGTCGACCTTGGTTCCGTCGCCGATCTGGGTGGCTCCGACCGTGGCCCGGTCGATGCATGCGTTGGCCTGGACGTCAACCCGGTTCCCGAGGCGCACCGGACCGGACTGCGGAATCTTTTCCCAGTGTCCAAGCTCGTTTTTGGCGAACCCGAAACCGTCGGCGCCGATGATGACGCCGTTTTCCAGCGTCACATGGTCGCCCAGAATGCAGTACTCGCGCACCACGGCATGCGCATGGGCAAAGAAGTGGCTGCCGGCCTGTACCCCGGGGTAAAGAACCACATGGGGTAGCAGGGTAGCGTGAGGGCCCAGCTTGACGCCCGGCCCGACCACGACATAAGGGCCGATGTGCGCTCCCTCGCCGATTTCTGCCGTCGGGTCGATGACCGCGGTGGGATGGATGCCAGGCGCGTAGGCCGGCGGTTGATAGAAACAGCCCAGTGCCCGGGCAAAAGCCAGATAGGGATTCTTGATGCGCAGCGTTGCCGCTTCAATTTCCTGGAATTCCGGCTCCACCAGCACGGCGGCGGCATGCGTCTTGCGCGCCAGCGCCGCATATTTGGGATTGGCCACGAAGGTAATTTCTGTGGGCCCAGCTTCTTCAATTCCTTTGACGCCAGTGACTTCCAGCTCCGCGTTCCCGCGCAACTCGGCCCCAAGTTTGCTTGCCAATTCGCCTAGTTTCATCGCTTGAATTGTACCGGAGTGATCCTCTTTATGCCGCGTCGGGTTCGCCGGGGAACAGCTCAGGCTGCTGCTGGGCTCTACGGGCCGCTACGCCGCGTTTGCCTCCCGCGGCACCGATCAGGCTCACCGCCTCCAGTGTCTGAATCGCCTGGCGAGGCACATACATCCGTTGCGTGTTCGACCGCGTATCGGGCGGGGTCAACAGCAGACCTGCGCCTTCGATAAGAGAGCGGTCGTTGGCCGCCAGCCCTTCCAACTCTTCGCCATCGGTAAGGGTCATGCGCAGCCACAGTCCAGCGGTCCGGGGACGGGTGGCAAAGCGTTTGTGCAGCAAGCGCTCGGGGGTGGCCTGTTCGCCGGCCGGAAAGTCGCGCACATAGCAAACCCACTTGATCGCATCCCAGCCGATGCGCAGGACCTTGCCGCTCAAGTCCAGAATCTCCAGCTCCGAAGCATCCTGGCCAAAACTGGCTCCCGCATACCCGGCGCACCAGTCACGGGAGAACTTTCGTACAATTACCGGTTTGCGCACGGAGGCCATCGCTCTGCATTGTCGCACGGGCCGACGGGCGCCGTGCGACCAAACTTCGTGCGCTAGGGCCTAGCCATTCCGGTCGTGTTGTGTTAATGTACTGCTTTGCTGCCTATGCCCCCCTGTGCCATAAGGGTAACAACATCAGGCACTTGGCAGAGTCTAGAGACAGCGGAAGCAGGGAACGGAATGCCCGACTACATCTATCTTTTGGAAAATCGGCTGTCGGCCGATCAGCGCAATGCACTGAACCAGATGCGCGAGGCAACCCGTGAGGCAGGCATGATCCTGTTTCTAACCGGGGACGCTGTTCGCGACCTTACCAGCGGCCATGCGGTCCACGATCTTGAAGTGTCGGTTCATGGAAACGTACTCAAGCTCAAGAAAACAATCGAGAAACTTGGTGGCGTCGTGTGGGGCGAAGATGAGATTTCCCGCACCCTCTATCTGTGTTTTCCGGGCACAGTCCGCGTGGATGTGATCAGCACGCACAGGGCCGAATATCCCAAGCCGGGAAAGCCGGTTTACCAGCCGGCATCGATCCAGGAGGATCTCCGCCGGCGCGATTTCACCGTCAATGCCATGGCCCTCTCGCTCAACGAGGGATCGTTTGGCCTGTTGATGGACCCGTTGAATGGGGCGGCGGATATTGAGACGAGGACCCTGCGGCTTGTCTCAAACTATGGTTTTCTCGAGCAGCCCGCGCTGCTGATTCACGCCACCCGCTATCGCACCCGGCTGGGGTGGGAACTCGATCCGCGGACCCAGACCCGCTACGACAATGCCAAGGAGGAAGGGGTCATCGAGTACCTCTCCACCGAGGCGCGCAGCCAGGAACTGGAGCAGATTGCCCATGAGGAAGAGGGCCTGAATGTGCTGCGAGCGCTCGAGGCCGAGGGATGGATGAACGTCCTGTTCCCGGCATGGACCTCCGCCAAGGCCGACGAGGAGAAGCTCCATGGGTTGCACGAGCTCGCAGTGGAGTTGCTGCTCCAAGGCGTGCATGCGGATATGTCGGCTGCGCAAATGCAGTTGCTGACCGCCAAGTTGGCGGCCAAGGATTTGGCCGCGCTGAAGAAACTGATGCTGCGCCCTGGGTTTGTGGAGGAATGGAACAACCTAGACGCGATGGCGGCGGGCTTTGCCAAGGTGCTGCTGGCCAAAGAGAACTCCGTTCCGTCAGCGAGCTACAAGCTCTTTACCACCTACGATCCAGAGGCGATTCTGTGGCTTGGGTTTACCAGCAAGGTTCCGGCCGTGCAGGAGCGCTTCAACCTGTTCCTCAAGGTCTGGCCGGAAGCGCGGCAGCGGATTCCACACTCCCTGATGCAGGAGATGCGGATCACGCCCGAGCTGACCGCCTACCACGAGATTCTGCAGACGCTCTTCCTGGAACTGATCGATGGACGGTTGTCGACGCCGGAAGAGGCGCGCGAGCTGCTTGAGCCCCATTCGCCGCCGGCTCCTCCGCCCCAGGTGACCATCAAGAGGCCGCGCGCCAAGCGCGGCGCCGACAAGGTCAAGGAACACTCCTACGAGGACGACGAAGAGTCCGAAGACGAGTTGGACGAGGACGAGGATCTGGACGATATCGGCGGGGACGACGAAGAGATCGGCTTGAACCTGCCCAAGGCCGCGCTCGGATCCGATGACGCAGAGGACGAGGATGAGGACGAATCCGAAGCGGTTACCGCTGCGTCCAAGCGCGGTTCCAAGCCTGTCGTTCAACCCAAGCCGGCCAAGTCCGCACCCCTGAAGACCGAGAAGCCCACCGTGGTGGCGGCCAAGGCCAAGGTTGAACCGAAAGCGGTGCAGAAGCCCGCGCCTGTAGCGGCCAAGCCGGCGGTCCATGCCGTTGCTGCCGCGAAGCACGTGCCCGCACCGGCGCCTGCCAAACATGCCGTTGTCGTCAAGCCGGCCCCAGGAGTGGCCAAGGCGGCCAAACCGGAGGCGGTCAAGATCGTGGCAAAAACTCCAGCCAAGCCTGTAGCCAAGGTTCCGGCCAAAGCTCCGGTGAAAGCTCCCGTCAAGGTTGCGGCAAAGCCGCCTGTGAAGGTCCACGTGGTTCCCGCCAAGGCTGTTCCCGCCAAGGCTGTTCCCGCCAAGGCTAAGCCGGCTCCCGCGGTCAGTTCGAAGCAGGTCAAGCACACGCCGCCATCCAAGCCATCCAAGCCGGCCGAGAAGAGGCCTGCCGCCAAGCCAGCGAAGAAACGGTAGCCCAGTCTTCAAAAGGTTGTCGGGGTTTCAGTGCAGCAAGGGGCGATTTCCAAAAGAAATCGCCCCTTGGATTTTGCGGAAGGATTTTTTGAGGGGCGAGCCTGCACGTCACTTACAGCGATGGCAGGCTGGATATGCCGGGCTTGGCAGGTTTCCACAGCTACCATGCGCATCTGCAATGGATGCAGACGCTGGACGTCTTTTGACCAGAATCCACGAAAACAACAAGCAGAAGAGAAGTGCGCTGGGTGCGATCTTTCTTCTGCTTGCTGTCCATATACGTGCTCGTGAATCCCTAAGGCAGGGAACTAGCTGCAATGCAAAAACACCGGAGAGCAGAGCCAACTCGGCGTGTGCTCCGGCGCCTTGCTTGAGCTAGTTTCAGAAGTCAGACTCCAACACCCTGTTGGGGGATCGGAATCGACTTGAAGCGGCTATCGGCCGCGGCCGCGAGAATTGCCGCCCGCTCCACCACCGCTGCCCTTGCGCGCGTTGTAGCAATCCCGGCAAAACACCGGACGATCGCCACGCGGCTCGAAAGGCACTGTTGTAGGCTGGCCGCAACCCGAACAAATCACAGGTGTACCCTGTGCCGGAGCCGAACGGTAGCCGGACCCCCCCTGATCGTTCTTCTTTGCCTGACGGCAATTCTTGCAACGCTTTGGGGTCGAATAACCACGTTCCTGAAAGAACGCCTGATCAGCAGCGGTGAAGGTGAAGTCCTGCCCACAATCGCTGCACGTAAGTTGAATATCTCCGGCCATGAGTCTCCTCGTGGAGATTGTACAGGCCAATCCAGGTATTTCGCGCAAGAAATATTTTGAAACTTCAAAGTTAGTTTTTGGGGTCGGCGTGGTCGGTTCCCGGTTTGGAACGCCGTCAATGCGACCGGACCTCTTGTCGCATCGATTCCTGCCGATACCGGCGGATTGGCTGGCGATCCAGATGCCGCATGTGCGGGCGCGGTATCATCATTTCATTTCAACTCTTCATCGAGAATGACACGATGCGGATTGTCTACGTCTTCACTTCGCTCGCGGTGGGCGGAGCCGAACGGCAAGGCTTGGCGCTGGCAGAGCGCATGGCGAGGCGCGGTCATGTAGCGATCTTGCTGGCGCTCAAGCCCAGTTTGCCCGAAGAGTTGAAGACGTTGCTGCCGATCGTCCACCTGGGCATGGGGAAAAGTCCATTCAGCCTGATCCGGGCCACCATCGAAGCGGGCTGTTTCCTCCGGGCATTTCACCCCGATCTCATCCATAGCCACAGCTTTCACGCCAACTTGATTGCCCGGCTGCTCAGGCCTTTCGTTCCAGGGTGCGCTGTTGTCTCCACGGTTCACAGCGTCTACGAGGGAGCGTGGCCACGCATGGTGGCGTATCGGCTGACCGACTGGCTGAGCCGCCGCACGGTCGCCGTGAGCGAAGCGGCGGCCCACCGCTTTGTGCGGTTGCTGGCGGTGTCGCGCGCCAAGTGCCTGGTCGTTTCCAACGGCATCGATACCGCGGAATTTGCTCCGAGCATGGAACGTGGATGGCGGATGCGAACCGAGATGGGTATGGGAGCGGAATTCCTTTGGCTGGCGGTGGGCCGGGTTGCGCCGGCCAAGGATCACCCGAACCTACTGCAGGCCTTTGCCCAGCTGTCTGCGACCCGGCCCGAAGCGCAGTTGTGGGTGGCTGGGGAGACGAAGGGGGCGGGGTTCGAGCATCTGACGGTTCTTGCCGAGCAGTTGGGAGTGAGCGGCCGGGTGCGCTGGCTTGGGTTGCGGCGCGACGTGGCTGCTCTGTTCGATGCGGCGGACGGCTTTGTGTTGTCTTCCGCGTGGGAGGGCATGCCGCTGGTCGTGGGCGAGGCCATGGCCATGGAGAAACTGGTGGTGGCGACCGATGTGGGCGGGGTGCGCGAACTGCTAGCGGACAACGGCCTCCTTGTGCCGCCCCGGAACCCAGATGCGCTGGCCGCGGCCATGCTGGAGGCGATGCGTAAGCCAGATGTGGTGCGGCAGGCGTTGGGATGTATGGCGCGGGAGCGCATTGTTGCCGCTTTCAGCATGGATGCCAGGGCCGATGAGTGGGAAGCGCTTTATGCGGAGCTGCTGCATCGAGCATCCGGATCCAACGCAGAACCGATGGTTTTGCTCTGAGCTTAGTGCATGACGACAGCCGTCTTGTTTTTGCAGCCGCAGGAGCGGCGCAGCACCAACTCCACGGGCAGCACGATCCGCTTGCCGGTCTGCGTGGTCTCGCCGCGCGCCAGACGCTCGAACAACTGCTCCGCAGCTACGCGACCCATCTCCTGGACGGGCTGCCGCACCACGGTCAAGGGCGGCGAAGTCAGATCGGCCAGCTCGAAGTCGTCAAAGCCGGCCAGCGCCGCATCCGCGGGGATGCGCACTCCCAACTGCAACAACGCCGCAAACACGGAACGCGTGGCCAGCGTGTTGGAGGTGAGGTAGGCCGTGGGCCGCTTCTTCTGCTTCAGGCGGGATTGGATGGCCCCCAGCGTGGACTCGAGGGTATCGCACTCGAAGCAGGCGTCGGTCTCGAGGCCTGCCTCGGCCATGGCCTTGCGGTAGCCCTGGAAACGCGCGTTGATGGTATAGACGCTGCGACTGAGGCCCATGAAGGTGATGGACTTGTGGCCGTGTTCGATCAGGTGCTCGACCATGCGCTTGGAGCCACGCTGGTTCTCGGCCAATACCGTGTCGAAGGAGGGGTCGTTGAGCGGCCGGTCAAAGGCCACCAGCGGCGTTTTGCCCAACAGCGACCGGTTCAGGCGGGTCCGGCCCTGGCTGGCGGGGATGACAAGCAGACCTTCCACGTGGCGCTGCAGCATCTGGTCAGCCTCGGCGTACTCCGTGTCCGGATCCTCGTTGGAGGTGGTCATGATGACCGAGTAGCCGTGCTGTTTGGCCACGGTGGAGACGGCGTGGCCGCACATGGCGAAAAAAGAATCATAGAGATAGGGCAGGATGAGGCCGATGCTGCGGGTGCGCTGACCGCGGAGGGCGCGCGCCAGTTCGTTGGGCCGGTAGTCCAATTGCTCGATCGCCGTCTGAACGCGCTGGGTGGCGTCTTCGGAGACGTTGGCGGAGCCGTTCAAAACGCGGGAGACTGTCATGGTGCCGACGCCCGCCAGGCGGGCAACATCGCTCATTGTGGGTTTACGCTGCACGGTCATGCCCTCAATTTCATCATGATAACCTTATCGCGGATTCTTGAGGCAGCCGAAGCAGGACTGAAAACGGCGCTGCCAAAGCGATGGAGGCTGTTGGATGCGAGGAACGATTGTCTGGGTTGTAGCGTGTTGCATGTCGATTGGGGCGGGGTTGGGACTGGGCAGCGGAGTGGCGCGGGCACAGACCAGGCTTGCTCAGAACGCGGTTCAGCCGCTGGATCACGGCTGGCAGTTCCGGCAGGTTCCGGCCAGTGCTCAGCAGAACGAAGACGGCTGGCTGCCGGCCACCGTTCCCGGCGATGTGCACCTGGACCTGCTGGCCAACAAGAAGATTGCCGACCCGTTCGTCCGCGACAACGAATCCAAGCTGCAGTGGATTGAGAAGGAAGGCTGGGAGTACCGGCTCAACATCGACGCAACTCCGACCCTGTTGGCCCGTTCCAATGTGGACCTGGTCTTTGACGGCCTCGACGCAGCTTCGCAGGTCTATTTGAACGGCGCGCTGGTGCTGAGCGCCGACAACATGTTCCGCATTTGGCGCGTGCCGGTGAAGGGCAATTTGCACGCGGGCAAGAACCTGCTGCGCGTGGTGTTTCCGTCACCCATCAAGGCCGCGGAGGCAGTGGCTGCCGGCGATCCGTTCCGGTTGCAGTCCAAGACCGCGGACAAGACCTACATCCGCAAGGCGGCTTATGAGTACGGATGGGACTGGGGGCCGCGCTTTGTGACCAGCGGGATCTGGCGTCCGGTGCGGCTGGAGGCATGGGACAAGGTTCGCATCGCCGATTTCGCGATCCGCCAGCGCGACGTGAGCAAGGAAGTGGCTCACCTGAGCGCCGAAGTCGAGGTGGAAGCGGCCAGCGCGGGCACGGCGCAGGTCACCGTGAAGTATTCCGCCAACGGCGCACCCGTCACCCAGACCAGCGCGCTGGCCGTTCACGCCGGGCGCAACGTCGTCACGCTGCCCATCGAGATTCGCAAACCAAAACTCTGGTATCCGGCCGGCTATGGCGAGCAGCCGCTTTACGAATTCACCGCACAGGTGGGCACGGGGGGCCTGGTGAGCGAAACGCGCAAGGCCAAGGCCGGGCTGCGCTCCATCGTGCTTCATCGCCAGTTGGACAAGTGGGGCCGCTCCTTTGAACTGGTGGTCAACGGGATTCCCGTCTTCGCCAAGGGCGCGGACGTGATTCCCTTCGACAGCTTTCCCAATCGCGTCACCACCGCCGACTATCGCCGCATTCTGGAGTCGGCGCGCGACGCCAACATGAACATGATTCGCCACTGGGGCGGCGGCTACTACGAGACCGAAGAGTTCTACTCCATCTGCGACGAACTGGGCATCATGGTGTGGCAGGACTTCATGTTCGGTAACGACTGGCAGCCCGGCACCTACGCTTTCAAGCTCAACATCGAAGCCGAGGCCGAGGACCAGGTGCGCCGCCTGCGCAACCATCCCAGCATCGTGCTCTGGTGCGGCAACAACGAGACCGAAAGCGCCTTCGATTGGGCTCCGCGTCCCACTCTGGCGCCCGAGGTGAGGCGCCTCATCTGGCAGGACTACCTGACCGAGTTCAGCGGCATTCTGCCCCGCGTGGTGGCTCGCCTGGAGCCGGAGATACCCTACTGGCCCAGTTCGCCCAGCGCCGACTACGAGAACCTGAGCGACCACTTCCAGAGCGGCGATGCCCACATCTGGGATGTGTGGCACGGGCGGGTGCCTTTCTCGACCTACGAAACCCATCATGCGCGCTTCGTCACCGAGTACGGTTTCCAATCGTTTCCGGAGATGAAGACCATCGAGGCCTTCACGCAGCCCGAGGATCGCACCGGCATCTTTACGCCGGTGATGCTGGCCCACCAGAAGAACAACGAAGGCAATTCCATCATTCACGACTACCTGCTCAAGGACTATCCCGAGCCCAAGGATTTTCCCAGCTTTCTTTATGTCAGCCAGGTGTTGCAGGCCGAGGGCATCAAGATCGGCGCGGAGCACTTTCGCCGCAGCCGCCCAGAGACCATGGGCTCCATCTTCTGGCAGTTGAACGACTGCTGGCCGGTGGCATCCTGGTCCTCCATCGACTACTACGGCCGCTGGAAGGCGCTGCAGTACTACGCCAAGCGCTTCTACGCGCCGGTGCTGGTTTCGCCGCATGTGGAGGATGGCGCTCTGAAGGTCTACATCGTCTCGGACAAGACCAAGGCGGAGGCGGCCCAGTTGCGCGTGCGTCTGATGGACTTCAGTGGCAAGGTGCTGCTGGAGGAGTCGCATGCCGTAGAGGTGACACCGCTGTCGAGCAAGGTATATCTTGACTGGCCTCTTAAGAAGCTCGCCGACGCCGGCGCAGCAGATACTTCGCGCGTCTTTGTGGTGGCCGAGTTGACCAATGGCAGCGGGCCGATTTCACGCAACCTGGCGTATCTGGCGCCAGTGAAGGGCATTCACCTGAAGCCGTCCGCGCTGAAAGTGGAGACGACGGGTGGAAACGGGAGCTACAAGATCCGCGTGAGCTCGACAGTGCTGGCGCGCGACGTCTATCTTGCTTTCGGTACGCTCGACGCCAAGGTCTCGGACAATTACTTTGACCTGCTGCCGGGAGAGACGGTGGAAGTTACGGCCACGAGCTCCGCTTCACTGGATGCCGTGAAGACGCAGTTGAAAGCGATCTCGTTGACCGACGCCTTTGGCGGCAATGGACAACCGGCGATGGTGGGTGCCGCGCGGTAAACCAATCCAAACAGAAAACGAAGCGGGCCGGAGCATTGCTCCGGCCCGCTTCGTTTGGTGAAGTTTCTTGTCTTAGAACGAGAAGATGGCCTGCACGAAGATGCGCCGTGCTGCCGAACCGGTGCTGAAAATGCCCCCGGCCAGGTTCGTGGACCGGTTGAAGGAGGGGCTGGTGAGGGTTCCTACGGGCTGTCCGTAGTCGATGTTATTAAACAGGTTCAGTGCCTGCGCGCTGAAGTTCAGCGAGTATTTGCGTCCCGTTGCGGTGCCGCCCATTCCACCCGGACCGCGACCGCCTCCACCGCCAAACCCGCCAGGTCCCAGGCCGCCGCCGGGACCGCCGCGTCCACCGCCGGGGCCACCGCGTCCACCGCCGCCTCCATCTGGGGGCGGTCCACCTCCAGCATCCTGATTGTTGGCGGAAGCCAGCTTGGGACCAAGGCCAAATCCGCGGCTGATGCGCAGGTTGACGGCCACTGCCGCCGGTCCCATTCCCAGGTAGGCCGGGATGGTGGTTTCGCCCGCGAGCGCGGCTTTATCCAGAAGACCGAAGGGTGTTTCCACCTGATCGGCGGCCGGTGTGGAAGAGGCCGCATACGTCGGGCGCTGATTGAACAGATTATTCAAAGGGTCTGTAGCCAGGGTGACGTTGAAGGGCCGGCCCGACTGCGCAATCATGAACGGGTTCAGATGAATGCCCCAGGGGCCGACGTAATTGGCCATCAGGAAGAGCTGGTTGCGGGCCACAAAGCTGGCCCGCGCGTAATCCTTGTCCAGGTTATGCGCGTCCGATGCGCTGCCCCCGGCGCCGTTGCTGTTGGCCCAGGCCGCCGTGTAGGAACTCATCAGGTTCAGGTTTTTGCTCAGCTTGGAGTTCACGCTGACAATCGCCTGATTCTGTTTGAAGACCGCTTCGGGAAAATACTGGTACAGGTAGCCGCCCGAGGCGTTCTGCGGAGTGCCATCGCTGGAAATCTGGTTGGCGTTGCGCGTTACCACCTGGTGCACTCCCATGGAATGCATGTAAGTGAGGGTCACGCTGGTGCCTGAAAGCAGTTGCCGCTCCAGCCCGACGCCCAACTGCCCGGTGTAAGGAGAGTGATAGTCGGGGGCGACCTCATAATGCACGGGAGTCGCTGCCACGCTGGTGCCGGTGCTGCCGCAGGTCGTCATGTCGATGGCGCTCAACGAGGTGGCCGTGGCGCTGCAGGTCGGATTGATGAGCACGATCTGGCGCTGGATGTTGGTGCGGTTGATGGTCAGCAGGCTGCTGGACCCAAGACGGTCATAGAAGAAGCCGTATCCGGCGCGTAGCACGGTCTTGGTCTTCTTGCCCTTCTTGCCATCCAGAGCGTAAGCCAGCGAGACGCGCGGCGCCCAGTCGTTGTGATCGGAGATATGGTTCTGCGCTTCCCAACGGATGCCGCCAGAGAGAGTGAGCCGCGGATTCACCTTCCAGTCGTCCTGCGCAAACAAGGCCACGTCGAAGACATTGGCCAGCGACGACTCGCCGCCGCTGTTGTAGCTGGCGGAGGTCGGGCCATCCCCCTGGCTTACCAGGCTGTTGAAGGGCGTACCGGCCAGCAGCCCATTGGCCATGTCCCGATACTTCTGGTACGTGTCGAAGGTGAAGTTGCCATTGAAGTTCGAGGTGGTCAGGTTCGCATCCCGCGTGTCGCGCATGCGGAACCCGAACTTGATGGCCTGCGCCCCATGGCTGATGGTGGTCAGGTTGTGTAACTCCAGGCGTGTGGCGTGATCGCGGTACTGCTGGCCCGGATAGCCGCCGCCTGTAAAGTCGCCCGTTACGCCGATGGTGCGCAGCGTCGAGTCGGGATAGTGATTCTCGTTCTGCCGCTCAAACTGGAAGCGGGTTTCGTTCACCACGTGATCGTTGATCACGATCGCGTCGCTCATCTGCACCGTGTGGTCGGTGTTCGACTCGTGCGTCGATGCGCTGGCAAGGTATTGGTTGTTCAAGTCGCCGTGCTCGGATTCAGACCAGAAGCCATAGCGCGCCGTGAAGGTGTTTTTCGCGCCCAGTTGCCAGTCGAAGCGGGCCGAAGCGTTGTCGCGGATGCGGCGATTCAGCAGGCTGACGCCGTATTCCGGAAGATCGACGAAAGCCCCGGTGCTGTCCTGCATTACGGCATCCGGAATCCGCCACGCATTCACGTTCTCGGTGTTGCGTTGTTCCGCGCTGATAAAGAACGAAGTCGATTTGCTCAGGGAGCCGTTCAGGGTGCCGTTGAACTGGTAGCTGTAGTACTCGGGAATGGTCGACGTGAAAGGGTTGCCCGTATTGAACGGCTTGTCGTTGCCCTGAATGAACAATTGTCCGTGCAGCTTGTCGGTGCCCGGCTTGGTCAGAATCTCGATGCGTCCATAACCCAACCGGTCAAACTCGGCGGAGAAGGGATTCTGGTTGATGCGAATTTCGCGGATGGCCGACTTGGGCGGCAGTTGTCCGCCGCTGAATCCGTCGATGTAGATTTGCCCACCGTTTGGCCCGGCCGAGGGACCCGCCAGGGCCGCAAGTTCATTGGCCAGTTCGTCCGGATCGTCCGACAAGGTGTCCAGATCCTTCCCCTTCAGCACTACGGAGTTGGCATTTTCGCCGGCTTCCACGCTGACCATCGAGGGCGACTCATCGCTGACCGTTACGCTTTGTTCTTCCACCACCATGGCCATGGCGATGTCCACGCGTTTCACCTGCCCGGCTCCCAACTGAAGCGTGGCCGATGCAAACGTGGCGAATCCCTCTACGCTGGCCTGCACAATGTAGCCTCCAGGCGGCAGTCCGGTGGCCACATACGCGCCCACCGAGTCTGTGGTCACGTTGTTCACCGCGACTCCCAGGGAGTTCGTAATGGTGATCTTCGCGCCGGGAATGAATGCGCCCGTAGGATCGGTCACGTGTCCACGAATCGAAGCTGAGGCCGCAACAGGCGCCGGGGCGGCTGGCGCCGATGTTTGGCCTTGCACCGCAATGGTACTCGTGAGCCCAAATACCAACGCAATCGATAAATGAAAGAAAGAATGAAGTTTTGAGTACACGTATTCCTCGCTTGTTTCCTGTGTTTCCAATGAAACTGGGTGTGCGTTACTGGGCCGCTTCTGCTGCGCCGGAAGCCATACTCCAGTTCGAAAGCAGATTCTGCGCCGCGGGAGCTTCCAGCAGCGGCTCAACGCCAGCCAGCAGCGATATCGCCGTCACTTCCGATGTCCCGTCGGTTGAAACCACCATGACTGCGTCGCCTTTTTTCAGATCGGCGAGTTGAATGGCTGGAGCCCGGTTAAGCATCTGCTGCGGGTCGCCGCCGGGGCCGCCGCCGAAGTGCGCAGCGTCTGAGGGAGCGGGACTCTGGGGCGCTTTGGCTCCAACTGGCCCGCCTGCCGTTGCCTTCAACCGTGTTACCAGCATCCGCGCCATCATGTCGGGCAGACGGCGCATCTGCGCATCAGGGGTGATATGAATGGTGACCTGCTTCTTGGTGGCCAGATCCTTCACCACCAGCGTAGACGCCGATGGATCGGCCGAAGTGATGGTTCCGGAGATGTTGCGGAAGCTGCCTGAAATGACTTCTTCGGCTGCAATCTCCGTTCCGTCGGCATTTTTGGCGCCACGTGCACGCAACTGATCGCCCGCGTGAATTGCCTCGATCGGCGCAGGCTGCGCCGTGTCGAAGCGGACAGAAGCCGGCGCGTACCGCTTCAGAAGGGTGGCCTTGGTGGTGTGCACGGTGATGGTTTTGGCGGCTGCGCCGGCCCCGCTGGAGAGCACAACCACGCCGCTGGCGCTGTCCACACTCTTGACCGGTCCGCCTGTGCCTCGCTGTTGCCAGTCTTCGCGGTCCTTCTGCTGCTTCTGGGCTACGTCCGTCTGCTTGATGGCGACAATCTGGATCGCCTTGACCACGGGGCCGGTGACATCCGGATCGAGCTTGACCAGAACCCGGTCGCCCGTGGCCAGATCGCTGAACTGCAATGTCTCAGCCGTGCTGAGATCCTTTTGCCCGGGCGCGATCCGTTTGATCGCTGCTTCGGCGGGAACTTCAACCTGGCGAACCTCGCCCGCATCGGACTTGACAGTAAGCGCGTTGCCGCTGATGGCTGTGATGGTGCCCACAAAACGGGAGGGCGCCTGCGCGCGGCTCAGCGGTGCGCAAACCAGAAGCATGAGCAGCAAGGCCGCATGCATGATCGAGACTGGACCGCGAACTCTCGTTTTACTCTTCATAAAACCTACTCTCCATGCACCTGTCTCGTTTGTTCCCGAGACGGGAATGTTATCTCTATTGCGGTAGACGAGGCATCGAACCAAAAGGTTGAGCCGACTGTTCCACAGTATGCCGCGCTTGCTTAAGCAAGCCTGAAAGTGCGCAGAGAATGGAATAGCAGTCTGTTTCTGACGATCACTGAACCTTAAGCGGAGCTTAAGGAAATGAATTAGTTCTGCGGGGATGAACGATTACTTGGCCAACTCAGCAGTTTCAAGAAAGGTATAACTTCCCGACGGCGTGGGAACGACGTCGGTTAGGCGGCGGTTATGCACCACGATCGTGTCCCGGTACCAGAGGTTGATGGCGGGCAGATCGCGGGCCAGAATCTGCTGGGCTTCCACGTAATCCGCGCGCCGGCGCACCGTGTCTTCACTGGCGGCTGCATCGTCCAGTAGCGCATCCAGATGGGGATTGGAGTAGTGGCCGCGGTTGGCGCCCTTCGGGGAAAAGCGCGCGGTCGAAAAGGCGTAGCTGAAGATGTCCGGCTGCTCGTTGCCGCCGATCCAGCGCAGCGAATACAACTGGAACGCGCCGCGCGTCACGTCGGAATAGAAGGTGGCGAACTCGTAACTGCGCAAGTCCAGCGCGATTCCCACCTTGGCGAGTTGCTGTTGCAAGACCGCCGCCAGCAGGCGAATGTCTTCTACATTGCTGGTTTTCATGGTCAGGTGAAAGCGAATCCCGTCAGGGCCGCGCCGGTGGCCGGCTTCATCGAGAAGTTGCGCGGCGCGCGCTGGGTCGTAGTCGAAGCGCGGCACGTCTGCCGCGAAGGCCCAGTGGCTCACCGGCAGCATGCTCTGCGCCGGCTGCGCATGACCGTGCATCAGGGTTTGAATGATAAGGCCGCGATCGATGGCGCAGGAGATGGCCTGGCGCACCCGTGCCTCTTTGAGCAGCGGGTCACGCAGGTTGAAGGCGAGGTACTGGATCTGCGTTCCGACCGTGTCTTCCACCTGCAGATTGGGTCGGCTGGCCAGAACCGGCACGGAATCCATGGGCAGGGAATTGATGGCGAGGTCGCCCGACCCTTTTTCGAGTTCAAGCGATTCCGTGATCGCATCGGGCACCACCGCGAAACGTACGCGGTCGATTTTTGGAACTGCCGCCCAACTCTGCGGATTGCGTTCGACGACTACGTCTTGATCGATCTGCTGACTCACGAAGCGAAAGGGCCCGGTGCCTACCGGATGCTGCCAGAAGTCGCGCCCGCTGCCCTCGGGAACGATGCCCATAGCGCCGGTGGAGAGATTCGTGAGCAGAAAATTGTCTGCCTGCTTCAGATGAAAAATGACGGTCTGCTCGTCGCGCGCTTCCACCGTATCGACGGAGGCATACGCCGCGGTTTTGGGCGAGATGACCGCGCCCGAGCGCATGGAGTTGATGGTCCAGACCACGTCGCGCGCCGTCAGCCTGCGCCCGTCGTGAAAGCGCACGCCCGGGCGCAGATGAAAAATCAGCGTCAACGGGTTGGGTTGCTCCCATCGCTCGGCCAGCGCCGGCGTGAAATGGAAGCTGGCGTCGCGCGCTACGAGGCCGTCAAACAGCAACTCGTCGATGTGCTCCGACTGGCCGTCGGTTCCGACGCGGGGATCGAGATTCGCCGGGCTGCTTTCGATGAGAAACACCACCGTGCCGTGATCGCGTTGGGCCGAACGGCAACCGGCCAACAACAGCAGCACGGCGGTGAGTGCAAGCAGCTTACGCATATGTCACCTGGCCAAGAATCACCGGCCGCGCGGCCCCCGTAGCCGCGGGCACATTGCCGGGAAGGTGATGCCAGGTTTGCCAGGCCAACAGCGCAAAAGCGGCGGCCTCCTTGGCTTCCACGGGCAAGCCGAACTCCTCGCTTGCAGCCAGTTCGCAGCCCAGCGGTTGCAGCCACGCGGCCAGCATGGCCATCAGCGTATGGTTGCGCGCGCCGCCGCCAGAGACGATGTAGTCCACGCCGGTTTTCATCTTGCGATGCGCGAACTGTTTGTAGCTTGCGGCGATGGTTTCAGCGGTCAGCGCAGTGGCTGTGGCCAGTGCATCCTCGGGCTTGCGGCTATGCCGCTGACAAGTGGCGAGAAACTTGGCCGCATACTCGCGGCCAAACTGCTCGCGCCCAGCCGTGCGCGGTGGCGTGAGTTGGAAGTAGGGATTGCGCAGCGCCGAATTGAGCACAGGCTTGAGCACTGTGCCCTGCGCGGCCAAGGCGCCGTTGCGGTCGAAGGGTTTCGCGAAAAGCTGCTGGGCCAACGCATCCATCACCATGTTGCCGGGGCCGTTGTCGAAAGCAATCACCGCATCCGGTCCGGCTCCGGCGGGAATCGCCGTAAGATTCGCGATGCCGCCAATGTTCTGCAGCACGCGCCCGCGCTTGGGGTGGGCAAATAGCACGTAGTCCAAGAGTGGAACCAGCGGCGCGCCTTGTCCGCCGGCCACCATGTCTGCGGGACGGAAGTTCGAAACCACGGGAATCCCCAGCGTTGTAGTCATAACGGCTGGTTCACCCAACTGCCAGGTGCAGGTGAAGCGGCGTCCTGCATAGGCCACTGCGCGTGGCTGATGGTAGAGCGTTTGGCCGTGGCAGCCAATCAGGTCGAGTTTCACGGTGTGCCGCTGGAGCGTTGCCTCGACGGCCTCGGTGTACGCCAGTCCCAATCGCCAGTTGAGTCGCGCAAGTTCGGCCGTTGATGTCGAATCCGCATTCATCGCCGCCAGCACGGCGCGGCGCAACGGCGCGGGAAAGCGAAATCCCTCATGGGCCAACAGTGTGAGCTTCGGCTGCTGCTTGCCTGGAGCAATTCGCACCACAGCCACGTCGATTCCGTCGGCGGAAGTGCCGCTCATGATGCCGGCCACGGTCATTGCCTTCGCACTCATGCGGGGTGGACCTCCGTTGCGTGTTGTGCTTTTTGAATTCTCTCGCCGAAGCGCAAGATCTTCGTCCGCAGCGCTTCAAATTGTTTTTCTGTCAGCGCTTTCGGAACCCCGCTCGCAAAGAGCCTTGCCCGCTGCCGGGTTGTCTGTTTTGAACGCGCCAACAGCAGCGTACGGAAGGTCGCTGAGCGCTCGCCCTCGGCCAGCAGCGCCTCATACGCGCGCAGAATCAGCTCCGGGCTGTGGCAGATTTCCAGCAGATCCATCCCCGCGCGCACCGCTGCAACCACGGCCTTTTCAAGAGGCAAAAACTTGAGGATTCCGCCCATCTCCAGATCGTCGGAAAAGATGATGCCACGGTAACCGATCCGCTTGCGCAGGACGGTGGTAATCCAATACGGCGAAGCGCTGGCGGGCAGGTCTTTGCCGGGCGTTTCAAGATAGGCCGCGTGATTCACCATCACCATCGGCAGCTCGTCACGCAACTCGCGGTAGGGAACCAGATCCTCGCGGTTCAATTCGCGGAGGGTGCGGCGAATCTCCGGTGTTTCCAGATGCGAATCGAGCGTGCCGCCGCCGAGGCCCGGAAAATGTTTGCCGCAGCCGACAACGCCGTGCGCCGCGAGGCCTGCCAGAAAGGCGTGTCCGTACTCGACTACGCCAGCTGCTGTGGCATCTGCCGTGCGTGTGCCCATCACCTTGGATGAAGCGGGCAGGCCAAGGTCCAGCACGGGCGCCAGCGTGGTGTTAAAACCGAACGCCCTCACCGCGCGCGCCACCAACTCACCGTGCTCGCGCATCAGATTTGGCCTGCGTGTCGCATGCGCCGCTGTTGCCACCGCCTGCGCGGAAGGCATCGGCGCGAACGCGTCGCGCAGTCGGTCCACGGTGCCGCCTTCCACGTCCACACAACGGAAACTGCGCGAAGCACACAACGCGGTGGCCTCATCCAGCAGCTTCCGTGTTTGCACGGCGTCGGCAATGTTGCGCCGGAATAGAATGATCCCCGTCGGCTGCACCAGCTTGAGCCAGGCACGTTCGAGAGCGGTCAGCTCCGTGCCTCCCAACCCCACCACCAGCAGGCTCCCCGCGGCCTGACGCAAACTTGCCGTCATTTCGTCTCCTTCAACTCGCTCTGCAACTCTTCCAGCAGATTCAAAGCCTGGAGAGGCGTCAGCGAGTTCACATCCGTGGCTTCGATGCGGTCCACGATGCGCTGCGAGAGCGGCGTGAAGATGGTCAGTTGCACTGGCTCTGGCGTCGTCTCGACTTGTACGCTTTGCCGCTCCTGCTTTTCGTGTTGCTTGAGGACGCGCTTGGCCCGCTCGATGACCGCCGCCGGAAGCCCGGCAAGCCGCGCCACTTCGATGCCATAACTCTTGCTGGCGGCACCCGGCTCAATGTTATGCAGAAACACGATGCCGTCCGGAGCTTCCTTCACGCCCACGCGCAGGTTCCGCACGCGGGGCAACTTTTCGGCCAGCATGGTCAACTCGTGGTAGTGCGTGGCAAACAGCGTCCTGGCGCAGGTTTCCGCGTGCAGATACTCGACTGTTGCCCAAGCTAGTGAGAGGCCGTCGAAGGTGGCCGTGCCGCGTCCCATCTCGTCGAGCAGGATCAGCGAGCGGTTGGTTGCGGTGTTCAGAATCGTGGCCGTCTCGGTCATCTCCACCATGAAGGTGGAGCGCCCGCGCGCCACGTTGTCGCTGGCGCCAATGCGCGTATAGATGCGGTCCACCAGGCCAAAGCGCAAGCTCTCGGCCGGCACAAAGCTGCCCATCTGGGCAAGAAGCACTAACATCGCCGCTTGCCGCAAGTAAGTGCTTTTGCCGCCCATGTTCGGGCCAGTTATGAGCAGCAAACTTGGCCCGTCGCTGCCCGCGTCGAGGAATAAGTCGTTGGCGATGAACCGCCCCTCGCGCGTCTCTTCCATCCACTGCTCAATTACCGGATGGCGGCCTGCCACGGCTTCAATCACCGGCTCTTCGACGATGGTGGGCCGCACATAGCGGCGCTGCGCCGCCAGGTGCGCAAAATTGGCGAGCAGATCCGCCTCCGCTACTACCGCGGAGCTGCGCCGAATGCGGCTTGCAGCCTCCAGAACCGACTCACGCAACTGGCTGAAGATGCGCTTTTCGATCTCGATGGAGCGGTCGTGCGCGGTGAGGATCTTGACCTCGTATTCCTTCAGCTCCGGGGTCGTGAACCGCTCCGCATTCACCAGTGTTTGTTTCCGCTCGTAGTCGGCCGGAGCCAGCGCGATATTCGCCTTGGTGATCTCGATGTAATAACCGAACACCGAGTTATAGCGAACCTTCAACGAGTTAATGCCGGTGCGTTCCCGCTCGCGCTCCTCGATGGCTGCAATCGCCTGCCGTCCGGTCGTCGAGATGCTGCGCAAATCGTCCAGTTCCGCGTCGATGCCCGCGGCAATGACGCCGCCATCGGCCAGGGTCAGCGGAGGCTCTTCGACCAGCGTCGCGGCAATCCGCGCCGTCACCTCGTCCAACGTGTCGAGATGAGCGGCCAACTCGCGCCAGCGCGCCGCCTGCATGGCGTCCAGAGCGGTTTTGACGCCGGGCAGACGGCTCAGACTCGAGGCAAGAGCGCGCACGTCGCGCGGTCCTGCTGAGTCCAAAGAAAGCCTTGCCAGCAGCCGCTCCAAGTCGAGAAGGCCGGAGAAGGCGCGACGGATCTCTTCGCGCTTCAGCAGGTCGCCGTGCGCCTCGCCCACCGCCTCGTAGCGGGCATTGAGGGCTTCAGCGTCCAGCAGAGGCCGCAGAATCGTGCCCCGCAGCAGGCGCTTGCCCATGGGTGTCTGGCACGCGTCCAGCGTGTAGAACAGCGTGGCCCGGTTGTCCTGGCCCATGAAGAGCGGCTCAATCAGCTCCAGGTTCCGGACAGTCACCTGGTCCAACTCCAGCGCCGTGGAGTGTTCTTCAAACTTGAGCGAATCGACGTGGAGCGCTTCGTTCTTCTGCGTGGTGCGGACATAGTGCAGCACGGCTCCGGCCGCGATGGCCGCTGCCGGATGCCGATCGAGGCCGAAGCCTTCCAGCGAGTGTACATTCAATTGCCGCTCAAGCAGAGGTACTGCAAAGTCATGGGTCCAGACCCAGTCCTCGACCCGAGTGCGCGCCGGAATCCGCTCCAGCAGTGGCGGCATTTCCGCGCTCACGGCCAGCAGCACCTCGCTGGGGTTGGCCAGCAGAATTTCGTCCACGGCCTGCTGGCGCGCGCTGGGGCCTGTGAACTCCGCGGTCCGGAACTCGCCGGTCGAAACATCGAGCAGAGCCACGGCGAAGACCTGTGCTCTGTGGTGGGTCGTGGTTTTGGCCGCGGGGGCCAGTTTCTCAGGAAATCCGAGCCGCCCTTTGCCGGTAGGCGGCTTTGTCTCGTGCCCGGTTTCGTAGAGCGCCGCTAGAAAATTGTTCTGCTCCTGACCGAGCGCGGCGTCCAGCGCCGTTCCCGGGGTCAGCACGCGGGTCACCTCACGGCGCACGATTTTTTTGGTGAGCTTGGGGTCCTCCATCTGGTCGCAGATGGCGATGCGGTAGCCCATGCGTAGGAGGCGCGTCAGGTAGCCGTCGACCGCGTGGTAGGGGACGCCGCACATCGGTTGGGAGCGCTCCCGGTCGCGCGCCGTCAGGGTCAACTGCAACTCGCGGCTCACGGTCACGGCGTCGTCGTAGAACAGCTCGTAGAAATCGCCCATCCGGAAAAACAGGAGGGCATCGGGGTTTTCCCGCTTGGCCGCGGTCCACTGGCGCATGAACGGCGTCAGCTCGTGGGGAGCCTTGTCCAGGGGAGCGGACGGGGAAGTTGAATCGGTTTCGGGTTGCTTGTCGTCTCGGATCACGTCGCCTTTAAGAGTATCGCGACCAAGCGGACAATTTTCCAGATCGTGCTGAATCCACGGCGGATGCTGCATGCGCCGTCTTGCCGCGGCGAGATTCCACCCTCCGCGGCAGCCAACCGGAGGGCGGCTTGCTGCTCATTGTTCCCGAGTTGGCACCGTCCAGTGCGGGAAAAAGGAGAAGGATCGGGGTAAAATGGCCCGTTTCTGCGCTGAAATGCCCCATATTTACCTGATAGCGGGGTTCTGAGGAACGCGCAAGTACCCAGATTCGATCCTGCTTTTGGTCAATCTGTCGACGCATACGACAATAGAGCGCCCCCAATCTTCTTCGACTTCGCGCCAAAGCAATTCGTTTGGGCAGGTGATTAGCGTCACAGTATACTGGTGGTAACGCTTTTAAGGTGAGCATCGTAATGTATCTCCTCTGGCTTCGAGTCGCGGCTATTCTTTACGCGGCAGCAAGTGTCGCCGCCTTCCCGGCCGTGCTCTATGGGCTGCTGCGCTGGCGGAAGATCTGTGTCCATTTGGCCGGGTTGGCCTGGTTTTTCCACTTCGTTTCAGTGGTGGAGATGCTGGTGCAGGCCCACCGCTGGATGCCTGTTGGCGTGCGCGAGGTCGAGTCGCTGCTGGGCCTGGCTGTGGCTTCGCTGTTCTTCCTGGTCTGGTGGCTGTACGATGCAGTCTCCCTGGGCATTTTTGCCTTGCCGGCCACGTTCTTTGCGGTCTTTATTCCGTCGCTCGGGCCTGGGCGCTACACCTTCCCTTCGGAAGGCGTGAGGACCAGCTGGCTGGTGGCCCACATCGCCGCCTTGCTCATCTCCTATGCCGCGCTGGGTTTCAGTATGCTGGCTTCGTGCCTTTATCTGCTTCAGGAACGGCAACTTAAGAGCAAACCCAAGGGAGGGAAAGACTCCCGGTGGTTGCCTTCCGACTGGTTGCTGCCGCTGGATACGCTGGAACGCATCGCTCACGCCACGCTGGAATTCGGCTTCCCCTGCATGACCGTCGGCTTGGTGATCGGCTCGGTTCTGGCCCAGGAAACTCCGCTGGGCGCGTCCTATTTTCTGGACCCCAAGATTATTGCTTCGTTCATCAGTTGGGCGGTTTACGTTCTTCTGCTGCTGGTCCGGCGGTCGGCCGGGCTGCGCGGGCGCAAGGCCGCTTATCTCTCTGGCGCCGTTTTTGCGGTCATGGTGGCTGTTTGGGCAGCGAACCTATTCAGCCATGTTCACAGGTTCGGTGCCCAATGACCCTGTCGATTGTCGGAGTCAATTACAAAACGGCGCCTATTGAACTGCGCGAGCGCATCGCCATCTCCCGCGAGGAGTTGCCGGAGACAACGCGCGCCCTGGCCGCCGTGCCCGGCGTGAACGAGTGCATGATCGTCTCCACCTGCAACCGCGTGGAGCTGCTGGCCGCGACCGACTCTCCGGAGACCGATCTGACGTCCTTCCTGCATCAGTATTTCGGCCTGGATCCTGCGCTGCTGAAACCCCACATCTACGAAGAGCACGATCAGGAGGCTGTGAACCACCTGTTTCGCGTGGCCGCCAGCTTGGACTCTATGGTGGTGGGCGAGTCGCAGATTCTTGGCCAAGTGAAGGAAGCCTATGCGGTGGCGCGTGCCAGCGGTACCGTGGGCGGGCAGCTGGAGCACCTGCTGCAGGGCGCGTTTGCCGCCGCCAAAAAGGTCCGCACCGAGACGGAAATTGGCTCGAACTCGGTTTCCATTGCTTCGGTGGCCGTGGAACTGGCGCGCAAGATTTTCGGCTCGCTACAGGGCCGCACGGTGTTCCTGGTGGGCGCGGGCAAGATGAGCGAACTGGCCGCGCGGCACCTGGTACAGCAGGGAGCCGGCACCATTCTGGTCACCAACCGCACACTGGAGCGCGCCCGGAGCATGGCCGCGCCATTCCATGGGCGCGTGATTCCGTTCGAGGAAATGTACGAGGCGGCCAGCCAAGCGGACATCGTGATCAGCTCCACTGGCGCGCCGCATCCGATCTTCCGCAAGGAACACGGCCAAGCCTTTCTGCATCGCCGCCGCAACCGGCCCATGTTCTTTATCGACATTGCCGTGCCGCGCGACGTGGACCCGGCGATGAACAAGCTGGAAGGCATCTTTGTTTACGACATCGACGACTTGCAGCAGGTGGCCGCGGCCCACATGGAAGAGCGCAGCCGCGAGGCCAGCGACGCCGAAAGCCTGATCGCCGGCGAAGTGGAGCGATTCAAACAGCGGCAGCGCACGGTGAACGTGGCGCCCGCAATTGTCTCCCTGCAGGCCCAGGCAGAAGAGATTCGGCAGGCTGAGCTGCACCGCTTCCAGTCTCGTCTGGGGGCGCTCAGCGAGGATCAGATCGCCGTTGTGGAGGCCTTGACGCGCGGGCTGGTGAACAAATTTCTCCATCCGCCCATGCAGGCGCTGAAACAGGCTGCGCGCGAGGAAGACTCTGCCCGGCTGGAGGCGCTGTGCGATACCTGGGGGCTTCCCTCTGCCGCGGACCGGGGACTTGAGCAGGATGCTCTGCTGATCGCTGCAGAAGATCAGAAAACAGAAGAGAATGAGGACCAGCCCATGAGCGACGCCACGAAAGAGAGTCGCCGATGAACCTTAGAATTGGAAGCCGCGGCTCGCAACTCGCCCTGTGGCAGTCGAACCACATTGCCGCCCTGCTGCGCGGCCAAGGGCACACCGTCGAGATCGAGATCATCAAAACGACCGGTGACCGGCTGCAGGAAGTCACCTTTGCGCAGGTCGGCTCCAAGGGGATGTTTACCAAGGAGATCGAAGAGGCGCTGGCTGAGGGTCGCGTGGACTTGGCAGTCCACTCGCTCAAGGACCTGCCGACCGACCTGCCCGAGCCCTTTGCGCTGGCCGCTACGCCCAAGCGGGTCGATCCGCGGGATGTGTTTGTGTCGGTGAAATATGGGAGCCTGGCGGCGCTGCCGCAAGGGGCGCGCGTGGGTACGAGCAGCCAACGGCGGCGCGCGCAGTTGAAAGCGCTGCGGCCCGACATTGAGGCGGTCGAGTTCCGCGGCAACGTGGATACGCGGCTGCGCAAACTGGCGGAGGGGCAGGTGGACGCCATTTTGCTGGCTGCTGCCGGGCTGGACCGGCTGGAAAAGACGGAATGGATTCGCGAGCGGCTGGAGCCGAAGGACTTTTGTCCGGCTGCCGGGCAGGGGTCGTTGGGCATCGAGACGCGCAAGGACGACACGGCAACCCTTGCGGCCTTGGCTTTCCTCGACGATGCGGCGACGCGCTTTGCGATTACCGCCGAGCGGGCCGCTTTATCTGCCCTGGGGGGGGGCTGCCAGGTTCCGATCGGCATCCACTGCCGGACAGGGCAAGACGGGCGGGACGAGATCTACGGAGTTGTGGCAGCACCGGAGACGGGCGTTGCGATTCGCGTCTTCCATCGCGCGGCCCGGGGTGAGTTTGGCCCGGAGGAGTTGGGACTGCTGGTGGCCAAGAAATTGATCGATGCCGGCGCCAAGCCGCTGCTGGAAGCTGCCGGCGAGGTTTCGCGGTGAGTTCGCTGCCATTGGCTGGCCGGCGGGTCCTGGTGACCCGCGCTGCCCACCAGGCCGGCAAACTCAGCGAGGGCCTGCGCGCGCTGGGAGCTGAGCCGGTGGAGGTTCCGGTCCTGGAGATTCGCCCTCCAGCGAAACTGGGACCGCTGGACGCCGCTCTTCGTCAACTGGACCGATACGACTGGCTGATTCTGACCAGCGCCAATACGGTGCGCGCGCTGAGTCAACGAGCGGTGGAGTTGGGGCTCGGGTTGGAGCAGCCCGCTGGCCTGAAGGTGGCGGCGGTAGGGGAAGCCACGGCGGCGGCGGCGCGGAAGGCCGGGCTGCGGGTTGCCTTTGTTCCGGAAGCCTACGTGGCTGAGAGCCTGGTCGCGGGCCTGCTGGAAAGCATCCTGCTGAGGACCGCAGGGCTGAAGATGCTGTTGGTGCGGGCTGCCGTTGCGCGGGACGTGATTCCCGAGGCGCTGCGGGAGGCGGGGATCACCGTTGAGGTGGTGGACGCGTACCAGAACGCCCTGCCCGAGGCCGCGCCGGAACAGCTTCGCCAAGCGCTTGCGGCGGGCATCGATGCCGCGACGTTCACCAGTTCGTCGAGCGCAACCCACTTGGCCGAGGCCGTGGGCGTTGCCGGGATCGGCTGGCCGCTGGCCGGGGTTGCGGCTGTGTCCATTGGCCCGATTACCAGCGAGACGCTGCGGGAGCTGGGTTGGGAGCCTGCGGATGAGGCAAACCCTTGCGACATTCCCGGGCTGATTGACGCGGTGGCGCGGGTCCTGAGCTTGAAAGCCGCAGTTGCAGCTCTGCCACAGCCCCGCTGACTCGCTGCTCTTTACGATTTCCAGGTCTTGTCTTCCGAGTGGCAGAGCTGCTCCAGGTTGCAGCGGTCGCACTTGGGCTTGCGGGCGTCGCAGACCTGCCGGCCGTGATGGATGATCTGGTGAGAGAAGGCGATCCAGCGGTCCTGCGGCAGAATCTGCATCAACTCCTGCTCCACCTTTTGTGCGGTGTCGCCTTTGGCAAGGCCGAGGCGGCGGGCGATGCGGAAGACGTGCGTGTCGACAACGACACCTTCGGCCTTGCCGAAACAGACGCCGAGCACGACGTTGGCCGTTTTGCGGGCTGCGCCGGGAATGGTGATGAGTTCGGCAAGAGTCTGCGGAACCTGACCGGAAAACTCCTCAATTACCTTGCGGGCTGCGCCTTGAATCGATTTGGCCTTGTTGTGAAAGAAGCCTGTGGTGCGGATGAGGGCTTCGATTACTTCCAGGGTTGCTTGCGCCATCGCTTGTGGGGTTGGAAAGCGGCGAAAGAGTTCCGGCGTGACCATGTTGACGCGGACGTCGGTGCATTGGGCAGAGAGGATGGTCGCTACCAGCAACTCCCAAGGAGAGCTATGAGTTAGAGCGCACTCGACGTTGGGATAGGCTTCGTCCAGGCCCTTGAGGATCGCAGCGACGCGATCGGAGGCGAGATCGCCGCGTTGCACGCGGCTCTTGGATGGCATTGCGGTTGTGGTTGATTTCGACGGCATAGCTCCGAGTTTAGAGCAAAACCAGAGTCCCTGTGTGCTGTTCGATTAGAAGCAAAAAAAGGCGTTTTTCAAGGAAAAAGGGTTCAAAACGGCTGAAAAACAGGCAAAAATAGGGGATTTTTGAGACCGGAAAATGAAGGAGATTAGCCTGTAAGATGTTCATTTATGACAACTTAGATACATGAATCGGGTTATAGCCGTAATTGCAATAAATAGTGTCTGCAAGCTGTTTATGCTGCGTCACTTACATCCATATGTAGGGTTATCACAGTAGTTGCGATATGGCGGAGGGGGGAGGGGGAGTGCTCACCGGGCATCATGCGGATATTTTGCGGCCGGGCACCTCTCCAGCCCTCTGCCAGTGTGCGCCGAAGGAGGGTAATGGTCGGCAAGGGGGAGAAAGAGAGGCGTTGCCGCCGATCTTTGCACACCGCATCGCTTTCATTTCATGCCAAGGGATGTTGGCGGCAGATTGGAAGGATGCCCGGTTTGGCGGTCCTCCGACCGGAACCATGCAGAACCTCGGGAGAAGTTGTCACAAGCCAACTTCAGGAGGAGTCATCCCCTCGGTAAGCGCATTGGCGATCTTTACGACAATTCAGCGTCGTTGCAGGCGGCATGGGCGTCTGCCGGGAGTAATCCTTGGCTGGCCGGGAGTGCGCTATCCCAGGTCTCAGAATCGAGACGTGTGGCACCCGGCGGGACCTTCAGGAGCGGCACGCCGTTTCAGTGCCATTCGGACCGCGAACCCGCATTGAACGTGGATTATCCCCTTTCCGGCAGTTGAACCGTTGAAAACCTCAGCAACGATAGACTGGTAGGGGCTTTTATCGTGTTGGGGGTGTCACCCGATGGGTGAGTCGTCAGGGGCAGGACTTTCTGTTTATGA
>Ga0224530_1000113_pt1 | contig 54009 bp, 40 predicted proteins | sample CBST75metaG_FD_179873 | JGI IMG/M metagenome (GOLD analysis project Ga0224530, IMG submission 179873) | Peat soil microbial communities from Stordalen Mire, Sweden - C.B.S.T75 | ecosystem: Environmental > Terrestrial > Soil > Wetlands > Peat | place: Sweden: Norrbotten County, Stordalen Mire...
GAGGTGCGCACATGGAAGGCAAAGCGGCAGCTCCGCCTCCATCAAGAGCATGGAGCCTTGCGCAATCTCCGCCCCGCATTCCGCGCATTGGGAGTCGCGCAGGTTCAGAAACACGACCGGTAACGGAGCCTTGTCGAGCCTCTCTTGGAGCTTCTGCTGCTTGCGTTCCGAGAGCGTGGGCGATAGGTAGTGCGTGCGGTAGCTCTTCTCAATCTGCGGGTCGCCGCTCTCGGAGAATCGCAGGGGCACGGTCCCGGACCGGGCCGCTTGCACGTAGTCAGCTTCGCTTTCCTTGAGGCCCCTTTCGTGTGCCCACTGCCGGAAGATCGCCATGGACGAAGCGATCTTGTTCGGGCTTCCTTGAATCTCCCGCTCAAGGAAATCGATGCGACCCTTGCGCCAGAGGTCGACCGCAGAGGATGGCAAGAGCCCCATACCACACAGTACGTCGATGGCGCTGACGTAGTGCTGGCGGACCAAGGCTGCATCTGCCGCACGATGGGCGCGTTGTTCGAGCTTTGTCCGACCTGGGACCTCCATCGTGCGTAACTCCATGTTGTGACTCGCCATTGGTGGCGGCTTCTCAGTGCAAGGCGGAGAGCAATTCCCCGAAAGGCTGGATGGAGCCAAAAAAATACCACTGAAGATTCTAAAACAGCCGATCATATGCCTTGTCCGCGCACACCGTGCAGTGCTCGTCCGACATAAACTTCTTCGCCCGCAAGTTCACTTCCGCGACAAATCGCTGTGCCATATCGCTGGTCAGCAGCCGATCACTGCTCTTGGAAAACACCGCATGGTTCCACACGGCATCGTCCATACCAAGGCCCATAAACCATTGATACAAAAAGTTGTAGTCGATCTGCTCGACCAGCAACCGCTCCGAGCGCACCGAATATAACACCTGCAACAACAAGACCCGCAAAATGAACTCTGGCGCAATTGAAGGGCCGCCCGACGCCTTAAGTTTGTCGAACTCCGGCTCAAAGAGCTCAACACTGCGTCCGTCAGCCTACGAACCGCGCAACGGATGATCCTGCGGCACCAGCTGTTCCAACGAAACAAAGCTGAATATCCCGCCCTGAAGCTGCTCGTCGCCTCGCATGTCTATCAGACGTATGAGCCCCCACACCGGTGTCGGAAGCCCCTGTTTTTTTAACAAGTTCTTTGAACAGCTTTGTGGAGACCCCGAGAATGTGCGGAAGTCCGGCTGGTGACACCCAATGAGCACCCTGAATCCATTTTTTTAGCCAGTCTCCTTTCCACCCTCCGCACCGAGAACACCCCAACGCAACGCCTCAACACTCCCACCTTCCGGCCCGTTGTTCAATCGCCCCCCGGACAGGCGCCTTTACTCAGATACTATTTTCTTTAACACTTAATAAATATCTTAATGATTATTGACTATTCGATACACAACCGTTCTGCAAATGCAGGTGACTACTCAAGTGCATCTGCCTGAGATGTGCTCCAATTGTCGAAGGAGCTCGTAGTGCTCCACCAAATAACATATGTTAAGATAGTGCCGAGCAAGGGGTAGATAAAGTGAGGTTCCTCCATAAGATTTCTGAGCTTCCCCGACGTAATGCTCCAAGGAGAGAGACAGCCATAGCAACGCTTCATGACCATAGTAGCCAGGGCAGAAAGACAGTGACGCCTTAGGTATATGCTCTTGCAGTTGTGAGAAGCGCAGGTTTGGTTTTCTCAGCGCGCCAAACACACTGGGACTCAATTCTCGAAACGGGTTGATTGGCTGAATGAGCCAGTCATACTAGACAACCGTCGCGTTGCAAGCGGAGATCCTGTTTTTCGGTGGGACCAATCCTTGTCATTCATTGGAGGAAACGGTGAGCACCAAGTCGTTTGTCGAAGCAGATTTTGAGGATTCAGATTCAGAACTGTCAACGGAGCGTTCCATTTCCGGCGATGAGGACGTGTCCGAGAAACAAATTCCCCCTCGGAATCTGCGATTCAACTCTCACTCCACGATCAGTTTAGTCCGAGAGAAAACAAGTTCCTGGTCGCAATCCGGCACAAAACGCCTGTTCGACTTTCTCTCCGTTCTATTGGCTCTCCCTCTTCTGGTCCCGATTTATCTCGTGATCGCCTTGGCCGTTCGGTTGACGTCCTCCGGCCCCGTGCTGTTTTTGCAGAAGAGGGTTGGACGCCACGGCCAGGCCTTTACGATTCTGAAGTTCCGGACCATGATGCACTCCGAAGACGCAGCGCATCATGCTGTTACGACAACAGAGAATCAGCCGTTCACCCCGGTGGGTCCTTTTCTGCGCCGCTATAAACTCGATGAACTGCCCCAATTGTTGAATGTGCTTGTTGGGGACATGAGCTTGGTCGGCGCGCGCCCCAAACTTCCCGAACATCAGATCGCTGATCTCCTGTATCGTCCGGGTATCACAGGCGCAGCCACCTACGCTTTCGCGCGCGAAGAGAAAGTTCTCGCCCGCGTTCCGAAGCATTATTTGGACACTTATTATCACACGGTCATTCTTCCGACAAAGAGCCGCTTGGATGAAGAGTACATGGCCCACGCCACTTTTCGTACCGATATCAAACTCATCTTCAATAGTGTTCTGCGCCGCTGGGATGATTTCGTGGTGGACAACTTGCCCGAACCATATGACTTTGACTCGCACATCGGGATGCGCAGCGCAAATCCGGTCAGCCCCAAAGTCCGCCTTCTCCGCACACCGAGCATGACTTCCGAACCATCACTTCCTTCTGCGGAGGAAGCAAGTAGTCTCTAATGAGGTGTAGGCGGCACGACGCGGTTCCGGAAATTTGGACCAGATTCTTCTGAATTCCGGTAAGGTCCGGCATCGGCGCCTGGTGGATTCTGCGGCCAACGATCTGCATTGCTCTACTGCCTCATCGGGACAATGGGCTCAATGGACTCAATCCAGCGTACTATTTCCGTACTGTTCTGGCACAAAGCTGAACTGCGCGACGATGCGGGAACTGGAACCAGAGCAGAGACAGCGACGATGCGATCATCGCGCACAGGCCTTTCCTGAGTGTGAGGCGGTGATGTAGGGTGTGATGGATATCCGAGCGGTGAAGCTGAGCGCTCTTTCGGGGAAAGGCAATCAGCGCTGCCCTCAGCTCGGCGCGGACTACTGCCGGAACTGGACCTGCCGGGCAAAAAGATGAAATTACCCCTGCGATTTCTGCAAGGCGTCGAGGCTAGATCGAAATATTTTTGTTCCTTCTGAGATGCTGATTTGGTGAGTCCTGTGGCGAAGTGCTCTGGAACAGACAGTGAAGCGTATGCTCTGTCCGATCCTTGCCGTCTTTGGCCCGCAGGCGATGGCCATCTTCAGCCCCTCAACACTCGCAATTCCATCCAGAAGCATCGCACTGCGTGTTGAGCAGTGCGATGCCCACCCCCTTCCAGAAAGCCACAGCCGCATCCACACCTCGCCCTGCATCCAGAGACAGCACTGGCCCGGTACCACCTGTGCTCGTTCCTAGTCGTAGGCAACTGAGATGCCCATGGTAACCGGTGTTTGTTATCCACGATCTGCGGCTTCTACCCTCAGGCTGCGCTGGCCAGAAGCCACAGACTCACAAAGAGCGCTTTTCCGCGAATCAGTTCACGCGTCTCCGTTCCCCTTGTTACTCAACGGTTAACGTGACCGAGGTGGTGTGCGACAGAGACCCCGAAGTTGCGGTCACCATTATTGTGTAGGTCTGCTGTTTTTGGCCAAAATATCCGCTGGTAGATCCGCATCCAGTCAAACCAGCCATGGCTGCCGCTCCCGCCGTCCATAACAGCAACATGCACATCACTCGCCCCAGCCTCTTGCCCCTGCGACGTAGACGGCCAGCAAGCGGCAAAAGAAGGATTCCCAAAATCATAGGCGGCACCTGCCGAATCGGCATCGACTTTCTCTGCAGAGCCGACGAAGACTGGGGCAAGTGGATGCTCATCGTCACATTGGTCAACGGCGTGTTCGATGGGAGAGACCACGATGTACCTGTGAGTTCTGTCCACGATGAAGGATTAATTGTTACTGTCGCGCCTGTCGGCAATCCGCTCATCGTCAAAGTCACAGGCGTTGGGAGGACCACACCCGTGGTGGGGACTAAAGCCAGAGAATAGGTGGCTGTGCCTCCAGGGAGAACCGTCTGCGATGGGCTACTGCCTCCGCTGCCAGAGCTGGAACTCAGGCTGAAGTCCAGGACTGACTGCCCCAGGCCACCGCTTATCACCGCAATGAAGTTCGTATCGCCTTGGTAAGCCACCGTAATTGTATGTGTGCCAGCAGCCAGCGACGACGTCGTCAGCGTAGCCACACCGCTAGATAACGTCCCTTGGCCTAGCAGAGTTGCGCCGTCCATGAAGTTCACCGTACCCGTCGGCGTGCTCGCACCTGAACTAACCGCCGCCGTAAATGTGGTTGGATTCGCAACCAGAACTGGGTTGGCACTGCTGGTTATTGTGAGCGCCGGCGTGCTTTGATTGACCGTCAATGTGACCTGAGCCGTGGCTGCCGTGTAGTCTTCCTTGTCGTCGGGAGTGAAGGCTACCGAAAGCGTATGTTGACCTGCCGCTTCCATTGTGCCGGCAGCCGGGGTGTAGACGAAGGAACCGGCAACCGTGGACGAAGCGTTGAGCTGTGTCGCACTGAGCGCTGTTCCATAGGGGATGACAGCAGGAGCAGGCCAGGTAATCGTGGGAGTGGCCTGCGCCACCTGGATCTGCAGAATCAGCGATGAAGCAGCACTGTAGCTGATGTCACCTGAGTAAGTGGCGGTAATGGCATGCGTTCCGGCAGCGAGTGAGCTATTCGAATAGCTCGCTAACCCTGTGCCGTCCAGCGCCACCGTCGTACCAGAACCACCATCCATGGCGAAGGTAACAGTCCCTGTTGGCACGGCAGTCCCTGAATTGGGGATAACCAATGCAGTAAAGCTGTCCAAGGTGCCAAACGGTATTGTTGAGGCACCAGTCAGGCTAATTACTGTCGCAGCAAGCGCGCTCTTCACGATCACGGATTGGCTGGTTGAAGCGGACAGCCCGTTTGTATCGTCTCCGTTGTAGACAGCTTGAACCAGGTCTGTTCCGACAGGTAAATTGCTGATGGTCAGAGTTGCCAAGCCGTCGCTGAGCGCCCCGGTGCCGAGAAGAATGCCATTGGACAGGAAGGAGACTGTGCCGGTAGGTGACGTGCCGACCGTGACCTGTGCCGTAAGCGAAATAGCAATGCCGCTGTACAAGCTTGCGGCGCTCACATTAAGCGTGGTTACAGTCTGCGCCTTGTTGTTGAAAAGTGAATCCAGATACGACAAGCGCAGTTGCAGCCAGTTTGTGAGATACGCGACTTCTCCGTCGTAGCTTCCAACAGCCTCTGCATTTGGCCAGACTTCAATGCCCAGCATAGGCCATCGCCCAAAGTTGTTTGCCTGCGACTTTTCAAGAGCATTGGCTTTCTGTTGGATGGAGGATATCCAGGTGCTGAACACTCCATTGTTCTTAAGCGCGTTCCACTGTTTGACAACGTCTTCCTTGAAACCTGAATCCTTGAACCACTGCACGTACCAGGATGCATTGATCTGCATCCATGGAACGGTAGGATTCATGATCGAGTTGTAACTCACATTGCCGGAGCTAATGTCGAAGTCCCATACGGGCCCCAAGTAGAGCAACGGATTATCTTTGGTTTTATAAAGGTAGTCGCTGCTAAAAAAAGCACCTCCATCATTGTTGCCCATGAGATCGTTGACAATGTAGAAATTGATAGCCGATGCTTCATCGAAATAGGCTCGCCAGCCTTGGGAGGAATCTGTGAAGTTGCTGGAATACAGCGCTGTCTCCGCTGCACCCACATAGTTTGAGATATAGGTTGTCTGTTCTGGCACTTCTGCATCGGGGGTAAAGTCTGGGTCGTCAAGTCCAATTGGAAGTCCCTGAGGCGTAGTGAAAACAAATGCTTCGTCCCTGTGCTGATCGATTTCCAGCAGATAGCCGCCGGTAATATCGTCTGCTATATCTGTTTCGGACAGTTCGTTGATGCTGACCCTGTTACTGTCCACTTTGATCTGTTCGACAAGTTGGTAGTTGCCTTCGTACACCCCATTCAAATAGAGCTCGACGAAGAGCGAATGTGGCGCCCACGGCATGATGGTGCTGGTACCACTGGGAGTTGGCGAACCCGACGGCGAACTTAAGTAGCCGTTTCCATTGGGTATGGCATTCGCCAACGCGAATGCCGACCAATCACGCAACAGCGTCTTGTCATCGTAATTTGCCAGCAGAATATAGCTCTTGCTCTTGTCGCAGATTGCCTTGCTCTTGCTAGTCACATATGGGCAACTCAACCCCATCGCGCCCAACAGATCCGCTTTTGTGTTCAGCTTTACCTTATAGGGAAGCTTCGGCATCCCCGCGGTCGTATTGCCGTGCACGTGAAAGGTAGCCGTGTTGTCGCTATTGCTGGAACTGGGCAGATACGATGTCTGGCCGTCAGCAGAAGTGATGGTGATCGTACCAGAAACATCCGTTGTCTTGTCCACGATCCCCACTCCACCTGTATCGATCTTCACGATGGGCAGGTTGATCGCCGATGCTGCCGGGGCAAACGAAGGGTTGGAGATGGAGACAGTCAAAGAAAGTTGCGAGGTGGCTTGGGTCGATCCCGCAGCCGCGACTACAGTTACGGTAGCAGTCCAGTTTGCGTTAAATCCTTCATAAAAACCTTCATTCCCGGCAAAGATGGAGGCGTTTATCACCAGGTTCCCTGTTCCTCCACCGGCCAATGTCAACGGAGTGACGGTGATACCCGATGGCAAACCAGTCAGGGTAACTGTGATCGGACCGGTATAGGAGCTGTTGCCCACGGTGACGGCCAACGGAATATTCTGCTCGCCGGGGTAGATGGTCAGTGAGGACGGTGTGGCTGTCACCGTGAATGCCTGACCATAACCAAGGGAAGCTAAAAACAGGACCCCAGATGCGAGGAGCACCCAAGCGGCAATCTTGCTATAAATGCGAGGCATCAACTCTCCTCAATGCTTTGCATCTTCTTGATGTAGTGATGCTTGCATCTGGAGATGCTTCTCTTCTGACATCGCAACTGACGGTGCCAAAAGCTACTTGTGAAATTGGACAAAGAATGATGGCTAATATTTTATACGAACAGCGACCACTTGCATACAGACCTTACGGCCAGCGAGTGACATAATGCACGGATGACAAAGTTCGCTAGCGCGCTTTCTGCTCTTCTTCTTCTGTCATTGAACGGATGTGGCTCTGCGCCTCAGAACAACTCCGCCTCAACTCCCGTTTCCCCGAGCAAGACCATGCCTGCGATTAGCTGGACGATTCCAGCATCCATCCCCTATGGAACGGCCCTCAGCGGAACCCAGCTCAATGCGACCTCTACCGTGGGGGGAGCCTTTGCCTACACTCCGCCTGCCGGAACGGTACTGGACGCGGGTCCGCAGACGCTGTCGGCCACCTTTACGCCGACGAACACCGCTGACTACACCACAGCTACTGCAACAGTGACACTGACCGTGAACAGAGCCACGCCTACGATTACCTGGGCGAGCCCAGCATCCATCCCCTTCGGAACCGCGCTGAGCACAACTCAGCTGAATGCATCCTCCTTGGTTGCTGGCACGTTCGCCTATACCCCACCTGCTGGAACAGTGCTCGGTTCCGGACCACAAACCCTGTCGGTTAGCTTTACGCCAACTGACGCCACAAACTACACCATGGCTACGAGCGCGGTGCAGTTGGCGGTATCCGAATGCCGATATGTGTTTGTGGTCGTTCTGGAGAACTCCGGCTACTCGACAGTGATTGGCAATGCGCAGATGCCGTATCTCAACAGCTTGGCGCAGCAATATAGTTCAGCAACCAATTACTATGCCAACACTCATCCATCGATTGGCAACTACTTTGTCATGACTGCAGGTCAGATTGTCACCAATGACGACGGTTATACACAGACCGTCGATGCGGATAACGTGGTCCGACGCCTGGTTGCCGAGGGAAGGACATGGAAAGCATACGCGCAGTCAATCCCTTCCCCCGGCTACATTGGTCAAGATCAGTATCCCTATGCACAGCGGCACAATCCACTCTCCTATTTTTCCGATGTGCGGAATGATCCGCAGCAGTTGCAAAACCTGGTGCCGCTCTCGCAGCTTTCAAGCGATTTACAGACGGGCGCTTTGCCAAATTATGGCTTTATCGTTCCCAACCTCAATCACGATGCACACGACTGCCCAGTCGGAATGGCTTCATGCACGCGCAATGACAGTCTGGCTGCCGCCGATCAGTTCCTTCAGGAAACTGTTGCTTCATTGCTGGCAAACGATGACTTTCTTGCTCATGGAATCGTGATTGTTACCTGGGATGAAGCGGATGACGCAGACATCACCCATGGAGGAGGTCATGTGTCCACTGTCGTAGCCGGATTGCAAGTAAAGCCCGGCTATCAATCCACCACGCTCTTTCAGCACCAAAGCCTGGAGCGTTTGACACTTGAAAGCCTGGGGGTAGCAAGTATTCCCGGAGAGGGGGCAATGGCAAGTTCGATGGATGATCTCTTTCGTCCCTGACTTCGTGTTGGATCGAGAAGCCGAGCCGGCATGCTCGCCCCTCCGCACCGACCACGGATCGATTCGGATTTTCGTTCCCTCGGAAGCCTCCGTGAGATAGGGCTAGGCGTAATACTGTTCACTTAATTATCCTGATTACGTTTTGGACATTGATTTTGGGCAGCGGCTTGTGATGTCGCGGTCGGAGCGGGAAGTTGCTCATCTTGCGCTTGACTCCGCGGGGATTGCGCCGATTGCGGCTGGATACGACGCGTTCTTCGAGTATCTCGTCGAGCACTGCGTTATGAAAGGCCCTTCTCTGCCGAGGGGGGAATAGCGCCATAGACAGCCATTTTGCGGCGGATCACGCGCACCGCGTGCAGGAATGAGAGCCGGTCTGGATCTTCGTTCACCTTGAGAGCCGCTTCGTGCATGAGACCGCGGATGGCGAAGTGGGCCATCAAGAGCCCGTAGAACTCCTGACGCACCAGATCGGGTGTTTTGCTGCGCAGCACGATGTGCGCGCCGCGCAAGTGGGTCTTGAGTTCGTCGAACGCCGTTTCGATCTCCCAGCGCTCATGATAAAGAGCTGCCAGCTCACCGGCTGGAGCCTTGTCGGGATCGAGGATTGTTGTCGCCAGCCGATAGATCGGCTCCGAACCCTCGATACCCTCGAGGCGATAATCGATCACTCGCAGGGCAATGCCGTTGGTTTTATGTCGCCAGTCTCGCTCGCAAGGATACACATGGCTCAGATAAGAGCCATCGGCCAGGCGTTGCTCGCAGGCCATGCGCATATTCTTCTTCATCCGCCAGAGCAGATCGGCGCCTGTTGCTTGCGCCTGTTGCCATAATTCAAAGCCAAAGAAGTTTCGGTCAGCCAGACAAAGCATGTCGTTTCTCAGGCGTGGAAGCACCGCTTTGGCCAGCGTGATTTCGCCCGTCCGGTAGCCGTCCATCTGGCTGCCAAACAGCACGTGGGTGCCGTTCTCCACCAGGAATACGAAACGAATCTGCGGATAAGCACTCTTGCCGCGACTGGCTCCCGGCCGAGAGAAAGCCTCTTCATTCGCCTTCTCGTCGGCAACGTCGAAGGTGCTGCCATCCAGACTCACCAATCGCCACTTCCGATACCAGGCCCCTCGCGTATTGCGTTCTGCGACAGGCTTGACCAACTCATCGTGCAACTGCCGCAAAGGCTCACAGCCCAGCCGCGTGCGGGCCTGAGAGATGCCCGATTTGCCTGCTACCCGCACACCCGCCGAGGGATTACGCAGCCACTGGACTCCTTCCAGCAGACATCGCAATACCTCGCGATAAGACGATTGCATGTACAGCGCCAGGGCAATCACGTAATAGACAACTACCTGCGCCGGCAAATCGCGCTGTCGAACGCTGGCTGTACGCGTTTTGGAAAGCACCGAACCAATGATGGAAGCAGGGAATGTCTTGGTGATTACGCCGAGACTGATGTAGTCCGTGATCCGGGCACCCGGAGGGAGTTCCGCTACCGTACGCGCCACTTGTGGCCTCCTGTATTTGCTGCATACAGAATGCCACGAATTCTGCTAAGTGAACAGTATTAGGGCTAGGCCCGGTTCCTGCCACCCGTCACGAAATTTGTCCCAGGTCGCCCCGCAAGATATGGATTGCAAGCGGGCGTCCGTGAGTACGCTCCTGTGCGCCAGGATGGCGGCGCGCGGCTCTAGAGGACGGCTTGGATGCGGGTTCTGCCGGCCGTCTTCGCCACCGATCCTGGTCGAAGGAAAAGGCGCTATTTTTCTTCCCGTGATCCGCTCGTTCCTCACAGAGAACTCTGCTGGAGGCACCAAGGTTCCTATCCCCCATTCCTGGCTGCAGCCGGCGCGCACGCCCTTGGGGCACACCTGCACAGCTGCATTGGCATGGTCAGCTCCGACCGAAAGGAGTTGGCTATCAATGTGCAGTTGGAGGCGCAGCGTGTTTCGCCGTAGAGCTTCAAGCGCGTCTACACCCCGATCAGTTTGAACATCGCCGCAACAACTCCGGAAGAGATCGCCGCGTCGATCGTGGCTGAACTTATCGCGATCCGGCGGAATTGCGAAGCAAAGCTGTCGCATTCGAGAGATCGAATCAGCGAAGAAGCGGAGTAACTTGACGGTTCCTCCTCATCCCTTCAGCAGCAACAGCCGTGCCGGATCGAGCATCACTCGCCACGGCTGAGGCTGCGTCTGTAGCACGCGCCAAACATCTTTCGGCAGGTCCGCTTGCAGATGGGGAGGGTCTCCCGCTTGCGGATAGGCATGTAACCGGAGATAGAGCGTCATCTCATGCGGCGCCTCGCTGCAGCTCACAAGCCAACACAAGAATGTGTTTTCGCACTCCGTGGTTGGCTGAAAAACAACCTGGTGCGAGCGGAAGCCAACATGGGTCAATCCTTCGGGCACTTCCGGCGCAGCCACCAGTTTGCAATTCCATGCCTCCACAGCGATGCGATCACGAGCCACGCGCCGGGCAGGTACGATGTTTTTGCAGCCTGTCAGGCGTGCCGCCACCACCGAAGCGGGCCTCTCAAATAGGTCGTGCTTCGGCCCTCGGGCAATGACCCGCCCACTATCCAGCACCAGTAGATCGGTGCAAAAGCGGAACGCTTCTTCCATGTCGTGAGTCACAAACACGACCGCCCCGTCGAAGTCCGACAGTGTCTCGCGAAGCTGCTCCTCCGTCTGCCTGCGCAAATGAGGATCGAGCGCCGCAAAGGGTTCGTCGAGAAGCAGCGCATCCGGCTCGATGGCGATGCAGCGGGCAATCGCAACGCGCTGCCGCTGGCCTCCTGAAATCTCTTTAGGAAACCGATTGGACAGCTCCGAGATGTGCATCGATTCCAACTGCTTTGCGACGCGTCTGCGCCGCTCAGCTGCCGGCAAAGCGCTCAAGCCAAAACCGACATTTTCCGCAACCGTCAAGTGCGGGAATAAAGCGTAGTCCTGAAAGACGACTCCAATTCTTCGGCTGGCAGCGGGCATGTTGCATTTCGCAGTGCTGTCGAACAGAACCCGGCCGTTGAGAACAATGCGTCCGCTGTCCGGTGTGGAAACACCAGCAATCATGCGCAAGGTCATCGACTTTCCCGAACCTGAAGCCCCCAGCAGTCCAACCGCACCCTTGCCAGTGCCAAAAGTTACCTGAAGCTTGAAGTTCTCCAATGCTCTTTCAATGTCAATCTCAAGCGTGGGGCGAGGTGCGCTCTCATTCCATGGATGCTTCTCAGCTTGAATTAGCGGCAAGGCTGTTTCGTTCGATGGACCAAGCGATGGATGCGGCACAGGTCGCGCTTTCTTCTCCAGGTTGAGCAGCCGGATGATCGCCAGGGAAAGAACAACGATCAGCCCTACCCATAGAAGGGCCCCTTGCATGTCGCCGCCCTCTACCGACGAAAAGATCGCGATCGGCATGGTTTGGGTGCGCCCCGGTATGTTGCCCGCTAGCATGAGAGTTGCGCCAAATTCGCCAAGCGCGCGTGCGAAGGCCAACACCGTTCCGGCAATCACGCCAGGCGCTGCAATGGGTATGAGTACCCTGCGAAACACCGCCCATTCGGTAGCGCCCAACGTGCGTGCCGCCTGCAGATAGGTCGGATTGACCTGCTCAAATGCGCCGAGCGTGGTGCGATACATCAGCGGAAACGCCACCACTGTTGCAGCAATGACCGTCGCGGGCCACGAAAACGCAATCATCACGCCCATCTGCTCTAGCGCGTGGCCGATCAAGCTTCGTCTCCCAAAGATCAGCAACAGAAAGAATCCCACTACGGTGGGCGGAAGGACCAAGGGAAGAGTCAGAATGCCGTCGATCCATGCACGCAGACTGCCATGCGTGTCGTACATGATTTTTGCCGCCATCAGGCCCAGAAAGAAAGTAGCCACCGTTGCAGCACAGGTGGTGGCCAACGAGATAATCAGCGGCGACGGATCAATCGGCAGGATCACGATGCAGCAATTGTAAATCCATGCTGGATGAAGATAGCTTTGGCGGCAGAGCTGCTCAGATATTCGATAAACTTGCGCGCAGCATCTTGATTCCGGCTTGCCTGCACAACTGCGACGGGATAAACAATCGGTTCGTGCGAAGATTCCGGGGCAATCGCGACAATACGAACCCGTTCTGAGGCTGCTGCGTCCGTTCCGTAAACTATGCCCGCATCCGCGTTGCCCGTCTCAACATAAGTCAACACCTGTCGAACATCTTTCCCTATCACGAGTTTCGCGTTGAGCTTGTCTATCAGGTGAAGTGCCGTCAGCGTTTGCCGTCCGTATTGGCCGGCAGGTACGCTGGCCGGATCGCCCAGCGCGATCAATCGGATCGATTTGTCCGTCAGTCCTTCGAATCCCTTCAATTGCGAATCGCGCGGCGCAATCAGGACCAGCGAATTGCGCAGTAAGTTGCGTCGCGAATCCGCCAGAATGAGGCCCTTTGCTTGCAGATCGTCGATGGGCTTTGCGGCAGCGGACAGGAATGCATCCACCGGCGCTCCTTGCTCAATCTCGCGTGCCAGGGTACCCGAAGACCCAAAGTTGTTGCGAAAGTCCACTTCGGAGTGCTCACGCCGATACGCCGACTCAGCGTCGACGATTGCGTACTGAAGGCTCGCGGCAACGGAAAGAGTCAATATGACATGCGACGAAGTTGTGTGTGGTTCACCGTGGCACGCACTGAGAGAGGCCACCACTGCAAACAGCAGAGCGCAGAAACAAAGCCGCGATCGAATCTTTGCTGCCACGCATCCTGTTTTCACGGTCTCTCCCAGTCGCATCATGGATTACGATCTCAAATTGAAAAGCGCTAAGGCGCTTCAAGCCCGGCACGGAATCCTCAAGCCTCTTCATTGGCAACCGTACCGGGATCGAAGTTAGTAGCTAAGGCGAACCGCGAACTGCACCACGCGCGGGTCCGTTGCGGTTGAGGTAATGCTGCCAAACGCAGCAGCGCCATAGCTTCCGTTGGGCTGCGCAAAGGCAGGTGTATTGGTCAGGTTGAAGATTTCCGCGCGGAACTCCGCATCCATCCTGTCCCCAATGGCCGTGTGTTTCAGCAATGCAATGTCCCCATCGCGATAAGCCGGGCCACGCACCGGGTTCCGCGAGGCATTGCCCAGAGTATACGTTCCCGCCGCGCTGAAAGCAGCGATGTTGAAATATTTCGCGGGACCGCGCTGGCTGGCCCGCAGACTGGTTGTCCCGGTCACATTAGGCCGCTGCAGCACGTAACCGGCAAAGCTGTTGTTGTTGGTTGCCTGGGTCACGGTGACGGGCATGCCGGATTGCACGGTCAGCAGTCCATGCAGTTCCCATCCACCCAGCGTTCTTTCCGCCAGTCCTTTGGAGGCAAAACTGTGGCCGCGGCCTGCGGGCAGCTTCCATGTGCCACTCGCCGAGAAGACGTTGGGCATGTTGCCGCTAGATAGATCGCGTTCGAGCCGCGGGTTGAAGGTGTCGGCAGCAATCAGGCTGCTAGAGTTGGGCGAGGAAAGCACTGTAGTCGAGAAGACCGAAGAAGCATCGTCAATCAACTTGGAACGCGTGTAGCTGACGAGGAACGACATGTCTCTCGTGAGACGCTGCTCCACTTTGGCCTCGAAGGCGTTGTAATGCGTTTCCCCAGAGTTATTGCGATAGTTGGCCACGTTGAGGAAGCGCGGATACGGCTTGATGGACTGCGCATAGGTGATGGTCTTGCCGCCAATGGAGGACGAGACCGGGATGACTCCGTAATAAGGATTCGTGACCTTCGTCTGCAACTGGGAACCCAGCGCCAGTTGCGCAACTGTCAATTGGTTCAGATTGGCGTCTGGAATCCCAACGTGAACCACATGCGAACCAACATAGGCTGCTTCAAACGAGAGGTTGCGGGTCAGTTCGCGCTGCACGGCGAAGTTCCACTGCTGCACATAACCGGAGCCGAGTTTGCGGTTCGCCGAGTAGACGCTTTGTCCCAGGCCGGCATCGGCTGTCTTGGAGATGGGTGAAACTGTTGGACCGCCGGAGAGCGCGAAGGCCGCGGTCAAGCTGTCCTGCGTCTTTTGCGCCACGTTCTGGATATAGGGATACTGCGGCGTGGTGAAGGGAGTCGTGATCCCCGATTGGTCGAAGAAGACGATTCCAAAACCGCTCCGAACCACAGTCTTGGGCGTAAGCAGATAGGTAAAGCCCACGCGCGGAGCCACGTTGGTAAAGTGCAGGTTGCGCGCACTCGTTGAGAATCCGTTCTGCCCCAGATACTGCAATTGCTGCGTCTGCAAATTGAAGACAGCGCCCTGGTTGTCTTTTTCCGTCGACGGAAAGTCGAGAGTCCAGCGAGCTCCCACATTCACAGTAAGCTTGTTGGAGGTCTTCCAATCGTCCTGCGCGAAGAACTCGGCAATGTGGTCACGCGGACGCATCCTGGTTTCTTGCAAATCGATGGCAAAGTTGTCTACCTGCCCCAGCAAGAAACTCGCAGTGGCGTTGCCTCCTGTGTTCGCCGCCGCGCCTTGCAGATTCGTGCCGGTGGTGGTGAATGCGAAAGTTCCGGTTGGGCTGGCCGGAGCAATGGCATTCAATTCGTACCAGCGCACATCCGCGCCGACCTTCAAGAAATGCGCTCCGCGCGCAATCGAAAAGATCTCCAACAATTGCGTGACGGATGTTTCGTAGTTGGAGAAAGCTCCGCTCGTGGAGCCAAGCTGTTGCATTCCGGTCAGCGTAAACAAGGGCAGCGCGTTGTTGAATGCGCCATTGGTGGGAATACCCGAAATGCCAAGCACAGTGCTGGGCGAGCCAATCACGGTTGTGCCTGCACTGACATTCGAGCGGCGGGTGTAACCCAGACGGAGATCGTTGAGCAGCAGCGGCGTGAACGTGTGCGTCTCGTTCAGTACAAGTTGTTGACCTGTAATATGGCTGAGTCCGGTCACGTTATTCGTTCCCAGGATAGTGCCGCTGATCGCTCCGCTGCCATTCGCAAAAGGCGTTGCCGGATTCTCCACCTCATGGAAATAGGAGTACCGGCCAAAGGCTGTGTCCTTGCGTCCCTGGCTCATATCTACGCGTGTATCGAACTGGTTCTGATGGTCCTGATCCTCGCCCACCCGCGTATAGTTATTCGCCGCGTTTGCATTGCTCGGCGTTGGAAATAAATTGATCAGGTTCTTGGCGACGGGATCGAAGCGATTGGGGTTGATGTAGTCATCTGCGAACTCCGTGCGCTTGCTTGCGCTTGTAGAACTGGCAGGATCATAGACTTTTGCCACGCCACTAAAGATTCCCAAACGTTCATTCGCTGTAGGAATCGTGGATGTACGGACCACTCCAACATTGGAGCGCCATCCCTGATAATCGGCGAAGAAGAACAGATGATCCTTGAGAATTGGCCCACCCGCCGTTGCGCCGTACTGGTCGCGACGGAAAAGCGGCTTGCTGGAAGTGGTTGGCGTGAAATAGTTGCGCGCGTTGAGCGCCTCGTTGCGGAAGAAATCGTACAAACTTCCATGCCAATGATTCGTGCCGCCTCGCGTGCTCAGGTTGATGACGCCGCCATTGAACCGTCCAAATTCAGCCGAGACATTGTTTGATTGAATGTTGAATTCTTGAATGTCATCCACGATTGGAAAGAACACCACTTGCCCCGGTTCGGGCTGCAAGGCGGAGATGCCATCGAACAGGTATTCGTTGGTGCGCGGCCGGCCACCATTGATGCGCGGCAACTGCGTGCCCTGCGGCAGGGCAACCCCCGGGGCCTGTGCCGCCAATGTGATGAAGTTGCGCGGATTCAGCGGCATTCCAGGAATGGCATCGCCGTGGATCACGGTCTGGATGTTGCCTCCCTCGGTTTGCAGCAAGGCCGCATCAGCATTGACGGTTACCGTTTCCGTCTCGGCGCCCACCTGAAGCAAGAGGTCGACGCGGACGCGCTGACCGGTTTCGATGCGGATGCCTTCTCGATCCAGCCGTTTGAACTTGTCCGCGGAAACTACAATCTTGTAAGTGCCAGGCTGCAGATTCAAGAAGAGAAAGTCGCCACTGCTGGTGGTAACCGTCTGCTGCTGAAGATGGTTGCTTTCGTTGTTTGCTGTAAGCTGGGCGCCAAGAACCGGATTGCCGGAACGATCAGAGACACGACCGGTAAGCTCACCGCTCCCAGCCTGCCCCCAAAGCGACACTGCTGCTCCGACGAAGCAAAGGCACGCAAGCGTCAGAACAATTCGACGCCAATACCTGAGCATGGGTCCTCCAAGAAATGGACACGCCCCTGGAATTCCACTCGACGGGCCAGACTCCGCTGGCAAAAGGGGTTGGCGCTTTCTGGCTACGCAAGGTACCGTCGAACAATCGGCGCTTAGAAAGTATCGTATACATTACACAGGTGTTTTCGCAATACATTCTTTGATGAAGAATTTCATGAGGCACACCAGATTCGATGGCGCCACGAAGTCTGCGCTTGAAAAGTGCCGCGATCCTCATTGTCCAGGTTCGGGGTGGGCAATCAACTGGGCAGTCGAGGTGCAATCGACCGCTTCGATCAACCAGAGTTGCTTGAAGCCTACTTCATCCTCGAGCCCCTCGCAGGAAGCAAGGGCGTGCAGATCGCGCCGCTTGTAGCCATCTCCGGCATGGCACTGCATGAACAGAATTCTTGTCTTCGCGCAATGCCGCGTATCAGGGGGCGTTCGTCTTGTATAGAATACATATCGTCACCTCAAGGAGACATCGCCGAAGGCCGTGGAAATACACACAAATCTCGCGGAGTTGAGGACCAAACGAGGTCTCGGAGCCTCCCAGTTGGCCACCCAGGTCGGCATCAGCCGCCAAACTGTCTATGCCATTGAGGCGGGAACCTACGTTCCGAACACCGCGGTCAGTTTGAAACTGGCGCGCGCCCTTGAAACCACCGTCGAAGAAATCTTCCAGATCGCCCCGGAGGACCAGGTCCCCGATGAGATTGCAGAAGCCACGGTCCTGGGCGATTCCGAATCCATGGCGCCGAGACTGCCTCTGCGGCTCTGTCGCGTTGACGGCCACCTTATCGCCGTGGCGCCCGAATCGGGAGGTTGGTGCCTTCCGCCCGCGGATGCCGTGCTGCTTGAGTCGCCTCGGGCCGGAAAGCACAGCGCCAAGGTCCGTATCCTCGGCGATAAATGGAAAAAGTCCCCGCGCGTTCTGCTTGCCGGATGCGACCCCAGCGTCTCCTTTCTTGCGCAATCGCTGCAAGCGCAAGGTTGCGAGTTGGTCGTCGCTTATGAAAACAGCTCGCGTTCGCTCGAATTCCTTCGCGAGGGGTGGGTGCACATTGCAGGCACGCACATGGGGAGCAAAGCTGCCGGCAAAACAGATTTGTTACCCATCACAAAGATGTTCGGCCGCAATGCCGTGGCAGTCATCTCGTATGCAATTTGGAATGAAGGCCTTGTAACTGCCCCGGGAAATCCGAAGCACATTGCCGGCATCGCTGACCTCGCACGCAAGGATGTGCACTTTACCAACCGTGAGCCCGGTGCGGGCTGCCGTCGCTTGTTGGACGATCTGATGCTCGAGCAGGGCATCTCCTCAAAGCAAATAAAGGGATATGAAAAAGTTATCTCCGGGCATTTGCCCGCAGCGCGCCTTGTACGCAGCGGAGAAGTCGATTGCTGCATCAGCACGCAGGCTGTCGCGCGCGCCCTTGCATTGGATTTCATTCCTTTGGCGCAGAAGCCCTATCATCTGGTCCTTCGCCGCTCGCATCTCAATTACCCTCCCATTCAGACGCTGCTCGAAATACTCGGGCGTGTGTCATTCCGGCACGAAGTTGAGACCTACACGGGCTACAGCATGCGGACGGCCGGCGACCGCCTGGTTTGAGAGACAGACTGACGAAGCAGTTGCACCAATCTATGAGCGCAAATGCGGGTCTTGAATCTTGCATGAGGACTTTTGGCAGCAAAAGGACCAACGAGCCCAAATGCACTCACCACGAATGCAAACCATGGCACGCTCCGCGACAGAAGTGCAATCTTGTCGTCGCTGGCCTTTCCCCGGATGATCGCCAGTACGAGATCGGCGCTGATGTTCCCGCCACCTTTGGTTGAAGACAAAGCCTGCTCGTTCGCGCGCGAGCGAATCAATCTTCATTGGCTTTCCAAACCGAGCTCTCGATACTTCCGTGCCCACTCCGATTGGGCATATTTGGAATGCAGGGTTGCGAAGACTTCCCGCTTGAGCGTCGCGCTTTTCTCCAGATTGCAGCCGTTGCGCATGGTGCGAAATGCAAACCCCAGCACTTCCGGATTCCGGTGATCGTTTGGATGCGCCTTGACCCACGCAAGGGCCTGGGAGCCAAAGTACTCTGGGGCGTCAGGGATCCTGGCCAGTTCCGCCCATTCCTGTTTGGCATCGGCTTCCATCGCGGGAGTGAGAAACGCCGGAGAGGATTCCGGCTGCGGCTGGTTAGGATTCGGAGAAGCTCCGTTGAAGTTGTGCCCGTTGGAATAGTCGGGCCCGCCCATGTCTGCGCACCACCAGTTGTCGCGATAGACACTGTAACCGGCAAAACCCTCTTCACGGCCTGCGCCAGCGTTGACGTAAGGGCGCACGGAGGGGAAGCGCATGAGGGCGAGCAGGCCGGAAACGCGGCGTTCGTCTTCCGTGCCTGCAGCATCGTAGGCCGCAAGCCACGGTTTCCATCCCAGCTCGCCGGCCATGAGGGTCGGGGTCAAACTGCGCGCCAGCTCTGGACGGTCGAGAAGAACGGCGCGTGTCCAGACAGCCATGGCGAGTTCAAAGCGCAACTGCTTCGGCCAGGTGGATTCGACGACCAGCGGGACAAGCTCTTTGAGCGGAAGTTGCCGGTTGAGCACATGGGCCGCTTCCGCATCGAGTCGCTTCGCACCCTGGACGTTGACCGGCAGACTCGTCATGATGGCCCGGGTTCCTCCCCTTGGAGTCACATTGCCTGAGGGGAGTGGCTCGAACCCGTCCTCACCGTCGTCCTCGCCAACTGGCTCCAAGGGAGCAAGGCGGACGTATTCGTGCAGCGACTCGGCTTTCTGCCGGGCAAGGATGGTGAAGCGGTTTACGGTGTCGGGCGATTCGTGACGGGCCGCGAGATCCCATAGAAGTTTCTCGGCTTGGGTGCGGGCGCTGGCTCCGGCAGGGAGCATTTGCAGGCGGCCATAGGCAATCGACACCCATGCCGGCGACGTGGGCGGAACGTTCGCGGCAGCGCGGTCCAGTTCGTCATCCGGCGCTTGCGCATGGGTCAGTGCGGCCAGCAGCCACGCCACGTTTCCGGTTTGGCGCCAGCGATCTTTCGCGTGATCGAAAACCTGCTTTTGCAACGGAGGCTTGTGCGGGTTGATCGCGAATCCCTCCATGGTGAGTGCCCAATCGACAAGGTCGCTCTTGCGGGCGTCCTGCTGAAACGACAGCCACTGGCCGTTTCTGCTTGCATAGGCAAAGTCCACCAGGTGCTGCTTGAGCCGGGAATCGGGACGGCTGATCAAGTCGCCCAGGCGGGCTGTGGCCACCCCGGGGTCGAGACGCAACTCAGCAAAGTTGAGGAGTTCCTCGGCGGCGCCGGCATAGGGTCCTCCCGCTTGGATCACCTTGCGGAACTGCCCTGCAGCCTGTCGCAGCAAGGCGTCGTCGTTCTTGTCGGGCAGCGAGAGAGTCGCTTGGCGAAGCATGCAACGGCCAGCCATGTACGCGGCCAGCGAACGCAGCGGGGAGTCGCGGTCCAAGGCAATCTGCTGGAATTGCTCTTGGGCGCTGGCAAACTCGGAGCGATAGAAGTGGGCCGCGGCGGTCTGGTAGGCCCGGTCCTGGACGAGCCAGAGGGGCTTGGAAACCGGGGCCGGCATATTGCCGTTGCCCGAGCAGTTGGAGAAGACGGCATCCTGGCCATGCACCCACTCGGCCAGTTCGGCTTTCTCGGCGGCATGGTCGCGGGCGCGGGCATCCAGCGTGCGGGCGGCGTTTGCAAAGGCATCGTTCAGGCAGTTGTCATAGTTGACCCATTGCTGGCCGGGAACGGTGCGGCTCCGGAGCAGGGTCCCATCGCCGGTGGCGGGCGCAACCTGGGCGCGTTCCTTCCACCACGGTTCCGTGCCGTCCTGCGCGCGGTTTTGGACGGCGTCGTCGGTCTGCTCCTGGACAGGAACGGGAGGTGGCAAAAGGCTGGCTCTTTCCCCGGCGGTGAGAGGAGGGCCAGACAGCATGCGGTAGGCAAGCGCGAGATAGCGGGGACTGAGGCCGCCCTGCACCACGCCGAGATGGCCGTTGAGGAAGGCTTCTTGGTCAACCGGTGCGGCATGATTGACGAACACAGCTTCAGTGAAGAACGGCCCGCAACTATTGCCGGGCACCGCCAATGCCAATGCCGTAAATGCGATTGCACTTTTATGCCAGCGCATTACCTGGCTCCTCTCACGTCTTGCGGAATTCGACCCCGGTTGAGCGCCGCTAACTGGCTCTCTGTCCAGGGGCGCGGAGAAAAAATGTAGACGGTGCGGCGGCCTGGAGACGCGGCCGCAAAAATGGCTTGCTGTTGTGCAGGCTCGTCTGTGGAAAAACCAACGGCGCTCGCGCAGAGCGGTTCGCGGACAGGCCAGGAACCTACATGCTCGCCCATACGAAAGTTCATCGGGACGGCGAAGTCGATGGGCAGGGTGTGCATCCAGCCTTCAGGCTGGGCGCACCAGCTTGCCAGGGCAGTGATCTCCAGGCCCTCACCGGTCGGCAGAGCAGCGCGAACCTGGCGGAGAACGTCCGCGTAAAAGGCGTACTGCGGCGGGGTAGCGTCGAAGTCCACCTCGACGCCGCGGATACCCGGAAGGCGCGCAGCCCCGAGCACGGCACCGGCAGTGGCACGCCGAGTGGTCTCGCTGTCCTCAAAGTCGCGGCTTGCTTCGATGCGGACCACGGCTTCTGCCCAAATGGAGCCGGGAACGAGAATCCGCTGATGGCGGGGAACAACGGTGACCTTGTTGCCCACGAAGACACGGTCGGCGAGGAAGGCTACACCCACGCGTTGCGGATCGATGGCGCGCAGGTCTTCGGGTTCTTCCCAGGCCCATAGAACAATGGGCGGCAAACCAGCGAGCCGGTGCGGGCCGGCTGCGGCGGTGGCATCGCGATCGCCATGCAGGCCCGCGGACACAAACAGCACGGCAACCAGCAGGGCGATGTTGATCGCTCGCCGCTTGTTCACGCCCGAGGCAGGGAAAGAACCTGGCACGCTCCGAATATAGCTCACTTTTGCGCGCGCCGATCGTGCAGGGTGCTTGAAGCGATAGCCTTCTGTAGTCAGCAAGCCCTGACCGGAGGTGCGATGCGGTGAGCACCGACAGGTCGGGCAGTGCTGTGGAGAATTCAGCTTGAATTAAGGGCGGGGCTATATGATCTGCCAGTGGAAGATACAGAGGACATTTGCGGGCCCCCAACTGCAAATGCCACCTGGCACCCCCAGGTCACAGAAGGAGTTCCAAATCTATGCAGGGCAGTCGCCGCAGTTTTCTCGTTTCCGCCTTGGCCGGCAGTGCAGCCGCCTCTTTGCCGTTGATGTCGCAAGGTGCCGTTCGGAAAACTGCATCCGCATCGTCCCTCCGCTCCGAAGATCTGCAAGCTCGTTACGCAAAGCTCGATGAAGTGCTGAAGCAGCCGGTCTTCAAACGCGAGCTGTTTCCGCACCCGGTCATCATCGAGACGCTGGAACTCCTCCGCTATAAGGATTCCTTCCTGTGTCGCGTGCGGTCAAAAGATGGAGCCGAAGGAATTTCCATCAGCAACTCCAATCAGATGTCGGTACTCTATCCGATCTTTGTCAAAAGGATGCAGCCCTTCTTTATCGGCAAGGATGCACGCGATATCGAAGCGCTCCTGGAAGAGGTGACGGTATTTCAGAGCAACTATAAGGCGCAGGGATTGGCAATCTGGGTGCCGCTGGCGACGATCGAGTTTGCCATCCTGGATATGTTTGGAAAGATCGCGGCAAAGCCCATCGGGCAGCTCATCGGCGACATACACAATACGCATATCTCGGTGTATCAGGCCAATGGCGAACGTGATATTTCCGCGGAAGAGACCATCGAACATTTGAAGCGCGACGTCGCCATTTCCAGGGCGAAGGCCATCAAGTTCAAACTGGGCGGACGGATGAGCCATCCGGAATATCCGGTTGGCCGCAGCGAAAAACTCATACCGCTGGCGCGCAAAACCTTCGGTGACGACATGGTGATTTCTGCTGACGCCAACGGCTCCTATACGCCTGCGCAAGCCATCCCCATCGGCAAATTGATGCAGGAGTACAAGTACGCGTTCTATGAAGAGCCGGTGCCATTCGATTGGTACGAGGAGACCCGGCAGGTGGCGGATGCGCTGCAGATTCCTATTGCCGGAGGCGAGCAGGAACCCAGCACGCACAACTTCCGCTGGCTGGTCGCCAATGGCGCGCTGTCAGTCGTGCAACAGGATATGTTCTACTTTGGCGGCATGGTCCGCTGCATGCGCGTGGCGCGTATGGCGCATGTCATGGGCAAGCAATGCATTCCTCATATTTCGAGCACCGGCCTCGGCTATCTCTATATGATGCACTTCGTCTCGGCAATTCCCAACTCCGGTCCTTACCATGAGTTCAAGGAATTCAACAACGATCTTCCTTATACCTGCGCCACATCGACGCTGCGCAGCGACGACAACGGCGTCTTGAAGATTCCAACCGGGCCCGGCGTCGGAATCGAGATTGATCCTGCCTACATTGCCAGGCATGGAGTCGTCAAAGCATGAAAGCACTCTTGATCGCAATGCTCGCCGTCGCCCTTCCTGCTGCCGTTGCTCAACAACCGGCAGCATTGCCGGATGGCGTCACCATGTGGAAGAGCGGCATTCCGCCGCAAGGAATCGCGGAGAAGGATAACTACGGGAACCATATCCTCTCCATCTCGCACCGGGAAAAAAGCGGCTTTGTCGAGATCCACAAAAACAAGGCCGATGTAATGATCATTCAGAGCGGAACGGCAATTCTCGTGGTGGGCGGCAAGGCACTCAACCTTCACCAAACGGCGCCGAATGAGTTGCAGGGAAGCAGCATCGAAGGCGGCGCTCAGATTGAAGTCGCTCCGGGCGACGTCATTCACATTCCCGTCGGAGCGCCGCATCAGTTTCTGCTCAAGCCGGGCACGCAGATTACCTACATGCTGGTAAAAATCGTCTCCCAATAGCGGCAGTTGAGTGACCCCGGCCTCCGCAAGCTCTCTTATCTGTTCAAATAAATGGCAATCGTGCCGTCGCCTTCAGAACGGGCAGTGACATGATCGAGAGACGGAACAATCCAGTCTGCCTCGCCAAGGTCGTCTGCGCTGTGGGACGACACAATAGCAAGCACCTTGCAACCTGCGGCTTTGCCGGCCTCAATTCCTGGCGGCGTGTCCTCGATCACCAGGCATTCCGACGGCTCGACGTGGAGAATGCCGGCCGCCATTCTGTAGGACTCCGGATGCGGCTTTCCCTGGGTCACTTGGTCCCCGGAGATGAAATGCTGCGGCACGGCAATGCCCGCTGCCTTGAGCCGGCTTCTCATCGCCCCTTCCAGGCACGACGTAACCACGGCCCATGCGCTGGCGGGGAGCGATGCCAGAAGCTGCTCGGCACCCGGCAGTTGCACAACGCCGCTTTGCTCTTCCTCCTCGAAGTTCTCGATGCGCTCCAGTTCAATCTGCAAATCGAGATCGGGACGCAGCAGGCGAAGAGTGTCGATCGTGCGCCTTCCGTTCGTAGCCTGAAGCGAAAAGGTTCCTTCCATGTTGTGAAAACGCGCCCAGCGCAGCCAGGTTCGCTCGTCCGCGTCCGTAGAGTCAATAAGAACCCCATCCATATCGAACAACAGGCCGCGGACATAAAACACCGAATGCGCCGAAGAACTCTCCGCCATGCGCTCCATTCTCCCATCTCTGACGCATGCACCGTGGCCAAGCGCCCCTGGTCTCGATTTTATGACCTGCAATTCTTGCCTGCCCTCATGGAGCGGGAATAAGAATGGGCCCTGGGGAACGCTAGCTCGCCGCCCCAAGGCCCACAGTACATCTGAGAATTTCGTCAATCGGCCCGGCTCAATCGCATTGCTCCCACAGCTTCGGTCCGGGCCGCTTCCATGTCCTTCGTTAAAAAGCCAACTTCAACGCCAATTGGCCAAGGCGCGGATCAGACGCTCCGGTTGCCTGTCCGAAGGTGGACGAGTTGAAGTTTCCATTGACGGTCGAGAATTGCGTGTGGTTGAACACGTTGAAAAACTCCGCACGGAACTGCAACGTGTATCGGTCAAGGAATCGCGTGTCCTTCAAGAGCGACATGTTGTAGTTATCGAGTCCCGGGCCGGAGAAGAAGCGGCGGCGGGCCGTTCCTAACTGGCCAATGGACTCAGCGGAGAACGCGCTGGTGTTGAAGAAGCCGTTGTTTGACTTGCGTGGATCCATCGTCTTGACCGAGCCGCCGGCGTAGTTCGGTGTATCGATGCCAAGCGGGAGCGGGCCCGAGTTATTGGTCCCAAGCAGGGAGTGGTCGTCATTCTCAAAGATGTAGACTGGCAGACCGCGAGAATAGGTCACGATGCCGCTAAACGCCCACCCATTCACAAGCATCTTCGGTCCTCCCAACCGAGCGGTCGGAAGGGTGAAGTTGTAGCTGGCGACAAAGTTGTGGGGGATGTCAAAACTGGACAGACCGCGGGTGAGATTGGAATTGAATGGGTTCACCTGCTCACCGAAGGCCGACGAATCATCCAAGGCCTTGCTGTAGGTGTATCCCAACATCACCTGCAATGGTCCGCTCTTGTGCTTGAAGTTGACTTGAGCGGAATTGTAGGAAGACTTGCCAATCGCCGTGAACTGTCCTTCGCTTCCAAAATTGGCGCCAAACGGAGCGCGCAGGCTGGTCGGTTCTGAATTTGGACCGCAATAGTTGGGATCGGTCGAACCGAGGAGAAATCCCTTGTAGCACGCGCTTTGATTGACAGGATTGGCTTCCTTGGTTACGAGCAAGCGGTGCCCCTGCGTGCCGACATAACTTATGGTCAACAGGTCGGCTGAAGAGATTTGCCGTTGAATGGAGAGCTCATACTGCTCCGCATAGGGTACGCGGTTGGTGGGATCAAAGGCTGGCGACGTTCCGATAGTTCCGAATGTACTAGCCTGCACACTTGAGTCCGGGTTTGAAGCCGAGACGTTGGTCGGAGGAAAGTTGTACGGGAAAGGGCTGGCGGTAATGGCCCCCGTTGCGCGCGTTTGATACGGAGTCGCAAATGAAGTGCCATTCGCCGAATAGAAAGCTCCATAGGGCGCATCGCCAATCACGCTGAAGTCGTAGCCGCCTTCAAACGCGCTGTAGAACATGCCGTAGCCGAGACGAATACTGGTGATTCCAGGTGCGCCCAGCAACTTGCCGAAGAAACCGGAGCTGAACGAAGGCGAGTAGGCCAGCCCGAGGCGCGGCGCAAAGTTGTTATAGCGAACGGGCGCAATGGTTCTCGCGATTCCCGGATCGCCCGGAAACACCCAGCCCGCGGGAGAGTTCGGAAATACGACGGATTGCTCGCCCAGCTTCAGTGTTTCAATCTCGTTGTGCTTTTCCCACCAGGGAGAAATCACGTCCCACCGTACGCCGTAGTTCAGCGTCACATTGGAACGGATGCGCCAGCTGTCTTGTGCAAACGCGCCAACATAGAAGCTGCGCGTGTTCCCGGCCGGAGTCTGCGCCTGTTCAAACACGCCCGGAGCGCCAATCAGAAAGTCGGCAAAATCGACGCCCGTCTCAAGCGCCTGGTTGAATTGGAAATACCCATTTTCAACGTTGTGCAGCTCTTCCGACATCTGGGTGAAATGGGACGCTGCGCCAAACTTCAGAGAGTGTGTTCCGATCAGGAGGCTGTAGTTGTCCGATCCCTGGAACGTGTTTTCGATCAGCCCTAACACGCGGCTCGGAACACCGATGCTGAAGTTCTCAAAATCCATCTCTGGGACGCCTTCAATCCCAGGAGTCAGCGGAGTGATGGCGCCTGGAGTGCCAGACGCTGCAAATCCCAATGCACTGAGTGTGGCCGTCTTGGTGGCGGTTGGACTGTTTAAAAAATCCTTGAGGCGGAGAAAGCCAATCCGGGCTTCGTTGACCGCGTTGCCGCCCACCGTCTTTGTGTCTCCGATGTCCACGGCCTGCGTGCGCCCGGTGGTACTGGCGCCGAACCCTGGCACCGTTGCAACAGGATAGGGATTGGCCAGCGAGTATTGATCGAAGGAGTAGTAGCCGAACAACGATCCGATGCGGGTGTTCGCATCCACGCGGCCGCTCATCTTGTTGTCGGTCAGCCTCTGCGAATTGGCGGATGTGGCGAAATGTCCGCTGCCATCGCCCAGCGGAATGGCGTCCAAGGCCAGAACGTTCGTTGAGATGGGCGAGATGACTTTGCTGGGAATCTGCGCATTCGGGAAGACGCAGTCACTGCTGGACGTACATCCACTGGTGTAGTACGGCTCACCGGCGGTGACGGTGTATCCTAATTTCGAACTCAGGGTGCTGGCCCATGCGGTACCCAGCACCGTGCCATTCAAAGCCGACTGCAGCGCGGGCGCGGAAAAATCGCCTGCGCGCTCGGCCGAGGTTGGAACCGCGATGTTCCCCGTCGAGACGCCGACGACATTGCGATTTCCCTGGTAGTCGGCAAAGAAGAAGACCTTGTTCTTCCGAATGGGTCCACCGACTGTGCCACCAAACTGGTTTTGGTGAAATGGGCCGCGGGCCCCCTGGTCGAAATAGTTCGCCGCGTCGAAGTCGGTGTTGCGCAGAAACTCGAATACATTGCCGTGGAAACTGTCGGTACCGGCCTTGGTAACCACGTTGATCTGTCCGCCGGCGAAATTCCCGTATTCCGAATCGAAGTTATTGGTGATGATACGAAACTCGCTCAGAGAGTCCAGGTTCGGAACCACTGCCGTTCCAGAGAATGCGAACTCCTGCACGGAAATGCCATTCAGCAGGTAGCCATTCGCTGACTCCCTCATGCCATTGACAGACTGGTTACCGGGATTCTGATCGCCAGAGACAGCTGGCAGTTGAAATCCGCCGCTTTGAAAAGTGTTCGTCGCGGAGGAACCGCCGCCTATTCCGGAGTTCGAATTGGCTACGCCCGGCTGCAATGCCAGCAGATCGGTGTAACTACGGCCGTTCAAGGGAACCGAGGTGATCTGCGTGTCCTCGATGACTTCGCCCAATTGCGTTGAGGCTGTTTCCACTTGGAGGGCATTGCTTGAAACGGTAACGACCTCATCGGCATGGCCAATTTGCAGGGTCGCGTCAACCGTGTCCGCATCGTTCACATTAAGCACAATGCCGGTCTGCTTGAAAGCCTTGAAGCCGGGCAAGTTGATGGTGATTTCATACTTGCCGGGTTGCAGGGCCGAGAATACGTAGAAACCCTGCGCATTGCTCGATGCGGTTTGCGAGATGTGGGTCTCGATGTTTGTCGCGGTAACCTGGGCGCCGGGAATCACCGCGCCAGTCTGATCCTTGACGGTTCCCAGAACGCTGGCGGTCACACTGGCCAGGGCACTTCTGCTGAAACCGAAGGTGAGAACGATCAGGGCCAAAACCATCCCTAGCCGACGGAACCACAACCGAGAGTGCAGGGGGCTCGATTGCGCGGATTGTCCTGGAAATTGCTGCGGGCAACAAGGATTCATGAGGCGCCTCCGTAAGATTGTTAGGTCTGCGGATGGTATGCACGCCAAAAGCGCAACAAAAACCCGATTCTCTGTGTGCGTTGGCGTAAACCGCATATTGAATCGTTTGAATCAAGGGAATAATGCTTTATGCTCACATTGTCAAGAACTATTTTGCCCCCTGGACTCTGGCGCGTTCCCTCGGCTCGGCTGGCAAATCGTCAAACCAAACCATTCGGACTCCTGGGATACAGACCGGGCGAGCCTCAAAAAAGTCGATGGCGATGCTTGATCCGTGGCGTAACATCCCCGAGCCGGCAAGCTATGGCAGAATAGCGCAGAACGACCATCTTCACAGACGAGATGGTGCAGAGGAGCGGAGTTGCTCAATCGAAGATCCGGTCATGTCACGTTGCAGGATGTTGCGCACGCTTGCGGTTTTGCTGTTTCGACCGTTTCGATTGTGCTCAGCGAAGCACCACTCTCGCAAAACGTGGCAGCCACCACACGCGAGCTTATCCGCGCTACGGCGCAGCAGTTGGGCTATTATCCGGACGCGTACGCGCGCTCGCTCCGTCGCCGCCACAGCCAGACCATCGGCGTGCTGGCCTACGATCTCTCCGACCCATTCTGCATTCCGACCGTGCGTGGCATACAGGCAGGCTTGCAAGGAGCCCTCTACCTGCCCCTGGTGATGGACGCGCAGGCCCAACGCAAGCTTTTCGACGGCTATCTGCAGATGATTCTGGAGCGGCGTGCAGAGGGCGTGATCGTGATTGCGAGTTGGATTTTCGAAGAAACCAATCTGCTGCCCGACATTGAGAAAAATCACGTTCCTGTGATGATTGTGGGCCGCGATCTGACCTCGCGCGGAATCAGTTCGGTGTTGGTCGACAACGAAGACGGCGGCGCGCTGGCCATGCGTCACCTTTTGGAGCTGGGCCACCGCCGGATCGCCGTAATCCGCGGACCGGTGGAGCTGTTCGACAGCGAGCCCCGGTGGGCCGGGGTCCAACGGGCAGCGGCCGAGGCGGGGGTTCGACTCGACCCGAAACTGGTCTATCAACTGCCCGACCTGGTTGATCCAACTTCCGGCTTCGATGGTGGCCTGGATTTCGCCCGGCAGATGTTGGCCTCTGGCCACCGGTTCACAGCCGTACTCGCATTCGATGACTTGACGGCCCTCGGAGTGGTGCGTGGTTTGACCGAAGCAGGACTGCGGATTCCAGAGGATTGCTCCGTACTGGGTTTTGACGATGTATTGCCGGCCGCCGTGGCAACTCCGGGAATCACCACCATCCGGCAGCCGCTGAAAGAGATGGGACTCCAGGCGGCAAATTGGATGCTTGAGGCCCTGGAGAAGGGCGGAAAGCAGGAGACCCGGTTGCGCATGTCGCCGCCGGAGCTGATCGTGCGGATGTCCTCATCCCGTCCCGTGCAGGATCTTTGACGTGGATTTTCGACTGCGCGTGCAGATCATTGGAGTTCGCAAGATGACGAGGAAGTGCCCGGACTGGTGAACGACTTTATTCCCGTGCAGACGGCTCCCGAGCACCTCCTTCCCATCCTTGAGGTCGTTTCGCTGCAACTGTTCGCCTGCTTCATGGCTTTGGAACGCGGCGTCGATGTGGATAGGCCCCGGAATCTCTCCAAGGCAGTGGTGGAGAAGTAGCCCCGTGAAGCGAGAAGAAAGAATGACGGAACTTTCGGCAAACGGTTCTTGACAGAGCAGGCAAAGAGGGGCGATATTGCCAAGATTGAAACGATTGAATAGGAAAGTTCCTCCGCTACACGGTTCTTCCCGAGGAGACTACATGACACGCGCTGTTTCGCCCCTGGGGCTACGGGATTCCCGCCGCTTCGACGTCACCCTCGCAGGCGATGCCAATCTGGACATCCTGCTCTATGGACTGCCTGAAAACCTGCCTCCCGAGCACGAGTTGCTAGCCGGCGGAATGGCCATTCGTCCTGGCGGTTCGGCAGCCATTACCGCCCACAACCTGGCCGCCCTGGGCAACTCGGTCGGCCTCATCACCACCGCCGCCGGCGATGTCCTGGGCAAACTGTGCCAGGCGGAGCTTGGCGAGGCGGGCGTGGATCTGTCGCGCTGCGTTCCCGTCCAGCAGGTGCAGACCGGCGTCACCGTCCTGCTCCAGCACGAGCATCGCCGCCACATGTTCACCTATCCGGGCGCCACGTTCCATTTGGCCTATGGCGACCTCGACCTCGGGTACCTCACGGATGCGCGTCACTTTCACATGGCGTCCTACTATCTGCAGCACGCGCTCACGCCGCAAATACCCGAGCTCTTCGCCAACCTCAAACAGGCTGGCCTCACCATCTCGCTCGATCCAAACGACGATCCGGCGCAACAGTGGGACCGCTGTATTCTGGAGGCGCTTCCCTTCGTCGATCTTCTGATGCCCAACGAGCGCGAGGCCTGCCTGCTGGCCGCCGAGCCGGATCTGGACAAAGCCATCGCAAAGTTGCGCACCCTGGTTCCCTTGCTGGTCGTCAAACGCGGCATCGATGGAGCCTCCGCTTTTCGCGGTTCTCAGTCTTGGCACGCCGCGGCGCATCCGGTCCAGTCGATCGATGCAGTCGGTGCCGGAGACAGCTTCAATGCAGGCTTCCTCCATGCCTGGCTGCGCGGCTGGAGCATCGAACAGTCGCTTGTGTGCGGCAATCTCGCGGGCGCCTGGTCCACCACGGCGAGTGGTGGCACCTTAGCGTTCCGTGATCCGGTTTCTCTCGGCGCTCTGAAGGCCGCGCTAAAAGAGAGCTGTATCGGCAATCATTCCCTTGAACACGCGTGAACCCAAACGGAGAGCAAAGGCGGCAACAACGTATGATTCGATGGCTCGTCATCGGTATTGGAGACATTACACAGCGCCGGATCATCCCTGCCATCCTCGCGGAGCCGCGGAGCCACTTGCAGGCGGTTCTCACCCGCGACCCGGAAAAGGCCGCAGCGTACCCAGGGGTTCGTGCTTTCACCACTTTGGACGATGCGTTGCAGGACTCCTCAATTGACGCCGTCTATGTCGCCTCGCCGGTCTTTCTCCATGCGTCGCAGACCGTAGCCTGTCTTCAAGCTGGCAAACACGTCCTCTGCGAAAAGCCCACTGCAATGAACCTTGCACAGGCGCAATCCATGGTTGCCGCGGCTCGCGACAACCAGCGGCTGCTTGCGGTGGCCTACTACCGCAGGCTCTTTCCCAAGCTGATGCGCGCCCGCCAACTCATTGCCGAAGGTGCAATTGGCCAGCCCGTCATGGCCGAGGCCAATTGCCATGGCTGGCTCAAGGCAGACAGTCCGGACTGGACCAAGAGCTGGATGCTCAATCCCGTGATGGCGGGCGGTGGCCCGCTGTACGACATCGCGTGCCATCGCATCGATGCCCTCAATTTTCTCTTCGGCAAGCCATGCCGTGCCACCGGTTTTCTTGCCAATGCCACTCATCCATTGGCCGTGGAGGATTCAGCCACCGTTCTCATCCAGTATGCGAATGGCATCCATGCCACCGTGGACGCGCGCTGGAATTCGCACATCAAGCGAGACCAGTTTCGCGTCATCGGAACCGGCGGCGAGATGAATCTGGATACTCTGAGCGGTCCGCTTCTTCGGGTCGGCAAAGTGGAACAGTTACTCCCCACCCATTCCAACGTGCATTATCCGTGCATTGAAAACTTTGTCGCCGCCATTTTGGACGGAGCCCCTCTCGCTTGCCCTGGAGAAGAAGCCCTTTGGACCGACTGGGTGACGCAAATGGTGGTGACGTCTGACAAATCCCGGTCTTGACCCAATCGGGGAAAGATCGAGCTGAACCTCAACAACCTCTTCGACCATCTCGATGTTGTCGGGCTCACGCCCAGAAGTCATAGCGGCTCTCCAATTGGTGTGCGCCGAAGGCATTGCTCCAAGGCGGCTTTTTCCTCAAGAAAAAGCCACCTCGCACGGTTCAGGTGAGTGCGTTTGTATTGGAGAACCGCCGGACTCGTACAATCAAGCAAGAGGAGATTCCCCCATGCCCCGGACCTATATGGACGCCAACGCCACGACCCCTCTGCTTCCGGAGGTATTCGAGGCCATGCGCCCCTATTGGATGGAGCACTTTGGCAACGCCTCCTCGGTCCACATCGACGGGCAGCAGGCCCGCACCGCCATTGAGGAGGCCCGCGAGACGCTGGCCGCGTTCTTCAACTGCCACGCTGCCGAGGTGGTCTTCAACTCCGGCGGCACCGAGGGCGACAATACCGCCATCTTCGGCCTCCTGCATCCCGGCGACCACCTCATCACCACCTCCATTGAGCACTCGGCGGTTCTGCAGCCGGCCCGGCGCGTGGCGCAGCGCGGTGTAGACGTCACATTTCTGGAGCCCAAGCCCAACGGCCTCATTGACCCGGCCGACATCCAGCGCGCCCTCCGGCCTGAGACCAAGCTCATCAGCGTCATGCTGGCCAACAACGAAACCGGCGTCCTCCAGCCCGTTGAGAAGATCGGAAAAATCGCCGCCGACGGCGGTGCTCTCTTCCATATCGACGCCGTGCAAGGCGCCGGCAAGGTGCCGCTCGACGTCCGCCGCTTCGGCTGTCACCTGCTCACCGTCAGCGCCCACAAAATGTACGGACCCAAGGGCGTCGGCGCCATGTTTGTGCGCCGCGGCACTCCCGTGGAACCGCTCATCCTGGGCGGAACCCACGAGCGCCGCCAGCGCGCGGGAACCTCCAACACCACCGGCATTGTCGGCATGGGCAAGGCCGCGGAGCTGGCCATGCAGAGCCTTCAAGATAGCGTCATGGACCGGGTCGCCCTGCTGCGCGATCGGCTGGAAGCGGGACTTTTGCGGATTCCCGGCACCCACGTGAACGGCGCCTGGAACGGAGAGCAGCCCGTGCCCCGCGTGGCCAACACCACCAACATTTCGTTTGACCAGTTGGAAGGCGAAGCGCTGGTCATTGCGCTCGACCTCAAGGGCATTTCCGTCTCCGGAGGTTCGGCCTGCCACTCCGGCGCCACCGAGCCCAGCCATGTGTTGATGGCCATGGGGTTGGACAGGAACCGAGCCTTGGCCAGCCTGCGCTTCAGCCTGCTCAAAACCGCCTCCGAAGCCGATGTGGACTACGTTTTGCGCGTCGTTCCCGAGGCCGTTGAACGCCTGCGGGCGATTTCTCCAGTGGCTGCCGGAACCCTGGGCTGAGGTTTTTTCTCACTTTCCAACTCCCCGGCGCGGCACTCGAATCGCACTCAGGAAGGGCGGCATTCGATTGAATTTGAACCAAACTGGGCTTTTTTCGTATCCAACAATCGAGGGTGTGCGATGAAGACTCTGAAAATCTCTTTGATTGGAACGGTGATTGGGTTAGCAGCATGGTTTTTCGGCGTCGGGCACATCCTATGGCCCGCTCATCCTCAATTGGCTGGTTTTCTCGTGACCCTCGGCACCACCATCGTGGCTCAGATCTCCTGGCCCTTGTTCGCTGAAGTGAATTCACACTAGGCCCTGAATGTCCCCATTGTTGACGAAGACTGAAACCATTGCCGTAGCCATGTCCGGGGGGGTCGACTCCTCCACCGTTGCGGCCATCCTCGCCCGTGAGGGCAACACCGTCGTCGGCCTCACCCTGCAGCTTTGGGATCAGACGCGCCTGGCCGGCAAGCAGGGCATTCCCGACATCCCCAAGGCTGGCCGCTGCTGCTCCCTCGACGACGTCTACGACGCGCGCCGCGTGGCCATGAAGCTCAGCATCCCCTATTACGTCGTCAACCAGGAAGAGCGCTTTGAGCAGGATGTGGTCCGGCCCTTTGTCGCGGAGTATCTGGCCGGCCGCACGCCGATTCCCTGCTCCCTCTGCAACAACCACCTCAAGTTCGATCAGTTGCTCCAGACCGCGCGCTCCATCGGCGCCGAACAAATCGCCACTGGCCACTACGCCGTGAATGAGTTCGACCCCGAGCGCGGCCGCTGGATTCTCAAGCGCCCCGCCGACCTGGCCAAGGATCAGACCTACTTCCTCTTCGGCCTGACCCAGGAGCAGTTGGCCCACACCCTGTTCCCGCTGGGCCGCCTCACCAAGCCCGAAGTGCGAGAGATCGCCCGCCAGCACGGCCTCGCCCTGGCCGAAAAGCCCGACTCGCAGGAGATTTGCTTCATCCCCGGCGGCGACTACAAGCAGTTCCTCTCGGCCTATCTCGAAGAGCAGGGGCGCCAGATTCCCGAGACTGCCGGCGAACTGGTAGCCTCCGACGGCGAAGTGCTGGGCCATCACGAGGGCATCTTCAACTTCACCGTCGGCCAGCGCAAGGGTTTGGGCGTCAGCTCGCCCACGCCACTCTACGTGCTCAATATCGACCCGGCCAGCCACCGCGTTACGGTCGGCGCCGATGCCGAATTGGCCACCCGCACCCTCCGCGCAGGGCGTCTGAATTGGATCAGCATTCCCGAACTGACTGCTCCGATGCGCGTCAAAATCAAGATCCGCCACCGCCACGAGCCCGCCTGGGCCACTCTGGAGCCCGCCGGCTCCGGCGAGGTCCTCGCCACCTTTGACGAGCCCCAGCGCGCCGTCACCCCCGGCCAGTCCGCCGTCTTTTATGACGGCGTCGAAGTCGTAGGCGGCGGCTGGATTATCTAAGCTGCATCAGCGCACAAAATCAATGCAAGTGATTGATAAGTAAATAGATTGTCATTCTGCGTGGCATAGCCGAAGCGACCTGCTTTTCCCTTCGAAAGTTCATGCCGCGCATTTCAGAAACTGGATGCTACTACCTGACCGCCCAGGCCAGCCCATCCGGTCCGCGGACATCGACGTGCCCCACCATCTCCAACGTCTTCAGGTCGATCACCGCCACATAACCGTCCGCGCCGCAAGCCACATACGCCCGCGCCCCGTCCGGCTGCATCTGGATGCCCCCTGAACCGTGCACAGTCGCCAGCCGCTTCACTTCCTTCCGCGTCGCGGCGTCCAGAACCACCAGGGTTCTGGCAGTCACCAGCACCTGTCTTCCGTCCGGCGTGAACTTGAGCCGGTTGGCCCCGGGCACATTGGCCGTGAGCGTCGCCACAACCTTCTTCCCTGCCAAATCGATTACGGAAATCGTGCCATCCCCGGCATTGGCCACCCAGGCTTCCCTGCCATCCGGCGAAACATCGAACCCTTCCGCGCCGCGCCCCACGGGGATCACGGTCAACTGCCAGTCGGCTCCCCGGGACGCAGGTGGCATTCCCGGCGGTGCCCCGCCCGCACGCCCTTCGGTCTTTTCCAGAATCGTCACCGTTGCGGAGTTCACATTCGCGGTCACGATCCGCTTGCCATCCGGAAAGACGTACAGCATGTGGGTCCGGTTCTGGCCGGTTCCCATAATCCAGTCAATCGCGCCTGCGGCCGGATCGTAGCTGCCGATGGCCTTGGCCGCCTCCGCCGTAAACCACACCTTGCCCTGCTCAAAGACCAGCCCATGCGGCCCGCGCAGCGCGCCCAGTTCGATCGCCGGAAGCTGCTTTTGTTCCACCAGGTCAATCGGCGTCAGGCTGTGGAAGGCCCCGAATCCGTAGTTGGAGACGTAGGCTGTCTTGCCATCCGCCGACGCAACCACCTCGTGCGGGTCGTCGCCCACCGGAATCCGCGCCAGCACCTGCAAGCTGACCGGATCGACAATCGCCAGTGTGTGGTCCTGTTTGGAGAGAGCCAGCAGCGCCGCTCCCGGGCTGATCTGCGCGCACGCCCATCCCGACAGCAGGACCGTAAAAAACAGAAACACCCACCCCGTGCGTGGCTTCATCGGTTGCCCCCGCCAAATTGCTAAACGAACATATCCTTGTCGGCTGCGGAATGGGTCTGCTTGGGCTCGGGAGCTGCAGAAGCGCGCAGCGATTCGACGATCGCCCTCAGCGACGCCAGCAGGCCGGAAATCTGCCGCACCGGCTTGCTCACTGCATCGGCCACAAAGGCGCCCGCCCGGTCCACACCATCCAGTACGCCCGAGAACATCTTGTCCAAGCGGCCGGTCTGGCGGCGCACCCGGTCCACAATCTCCGTAGCCGCGGATTCCATCTGTGCGGATTGCACCCGCAACCCGTGCGCAATCTCCGCCAAGTCGGTGGTGGCGTCTTCGATCTTGGGAGCCACGCGGATGATCAGGTTCCGCGTCGTTTCCAAAATGGGCATGACCGACGAACGCATATCTTCAACCTGCTCAGTGACGGAGCGGGCTGCATTGCGAACCGCCACAAAAATGGCCAGCAGAATGATCGCCTGCATCAACACGGCCAGCGCGGTAATTGCTATGAAAACGAGCTGAATGGTCTGATTATCCAAAGTTGGCATCGGGATCGTCTCGCGCAGTGCGCCTGCGGGCTTGCGAAGGGCTTTCTACACGCTCTCCGATTGAGAAGCATTCAAAGTCCAAAGCGAGTGCGCGGCGCACACTGCGGCACGCGCGCGCTCGCTCTGAAACGGAGGATCGAGCAAAGCCCGGCGAGCCTTGGTGGCTCCCGGGAGAAAACAGCCCATCAATGCGCCGTGGGTTCCTCGGTCGCGGTGGTCGTCTTGTAGGCCTCGCGCCCCGCATCTACGGCTGCGGTCACGCGGGTCGTCTGGTCGGCGACCAGGTTCTTGCCGCGCTCCACAAACTCTTCCCACTGCGCCCGCCCGCGATCCACCACCTCGCGGCCGCGCTCCACATACTCGCCCACGTGTTCCTTGCTTTTGTCCACCATCACGCCGACCTGTTCGGCTGCTTGCCGGGTGCGCTCGCGCAGAAATTCCGTACCCTCGCGAGCCCCGCTTACCAGGTCTTCACGCGTCTCCCGGCCGCTCTTGGGGGCATACAGAATCCCCACCAGCGCGCCCACGCCCAATCCAGCCAAAAACCAGGCCAGACCGTATGCTTTAGTTTCCTCTGCCATGACGAAGTTCTCCTTTCGCTCTGCTCGAAGAATGCCTGAGCGTACCAAATTCCCCAGTATGCCGCAAATCGTTGACTCGTTGCGCAGCCGAACTGAAGAATCGGCCCAAACTCCCTGTTGCGATGCGGTTCCAACCCACTTGGACGCAGCTTCCGCAGCAGGAGTTGTAACCGCGCAACTCGAAGTCGAGGTTATGCTACACCGTCGCGCCCTGGCTCCGCTCGCTCCGGCAATTTCGGCAAGCATCGAAAGCTGCGAGGGTTTCCTCTCCTATGTGGGACGAATCAAACGTCTCCGCCAGTCTCCACAAAACCACGACACACGGGACGGGAAGGCCGCCCGAGATCCAGAGGGCTCGATCCAATAAAAGGGCCGGAGCTTCAGCCCCGGCCCTTCAGTCCAATCCATCTGTCTGTCCAGCGCGCCCTACTTCTTGCGCAGGTACGTCCGCGAAAGCCGGTCGTGCCAGCTCAGGTGGCCTTCGTCGAACAGTGCCCAGGCAACTCCCAGGCCCACCGGCAGCAGCGACAAAAGCAGCGCGCCGAGCCGTCCGCAGCGTTGCGCGCGGGTGGGTCTCTGGTCCTCGAACGTGCGCAGCGAGAGGCGGGCGTACTTCATGCCCGGCGTCGCCGCGGCCAGCGTCGTGAAAAGAATCTGGTAAAGCAGGCCGGCAGCCAGCAAAGCCCCAGCTCCGCCCACTTCCATCTCCCGCGTGCCCGGCAAGTCCTTCAGATTCGATACCGACAGCGCCACAGCGCCCAGAAAGGCGCCAGACACCAACGCCGCGTCCACCACGGCGGCCAGCATCCGCTGCCCCAGGGGCGCCTGCTCCAGCGCTGGAGCGGCCGGATCCCCCGCAGCCCGGGGCGCAGCCTCTTCCTGGGGTTGTTCCTCCAGTTCAATGCCCGACCATTCAGGCCCCGTCCACACCGGAGCGGGCGCTGCGGCTGCCACTTCCGTCCCGGCAGGTTGGGTCGAGACGGCTTCCGGATCCACTTCAAAGATGCTCAGTTGCCGTTCCGGTTCGGCTGCCGGAGCGTAGCCCGCTTCCGCCAGATGGGGGCGCGCCTTGCGCGTGGCCACGATCTCCCGCGGAAATTCGATCAGGTTCGCATGAATCGGCTGAGCCGGCTCAACCGTCTGCGGCATCGCGGCTGCAAAAGCATTCTCCGCAGGCGACGGCGCGTTCCACCAATCCTCCTCGGCCGCCTCCTCGTGGTCGATTCCGCGCGTGGGCGCAGCCTGCGACTCCACCGCACGGGTCGGCAGTTCCGGCTCCCAGCGAATTTCGTAGGACTCCTTCTTCGGGGCCAGGCTCACAGACGCCGCAGTTGCCGGTGCCGGATCCTCGGCGCGGGGAGCCTCAGGCTCCCACTCGGGCTCGGCGGCCGACGCGGCTTCAAGGCCTGCCAGAACGGATTCTGCAGCCGCCTGCGCATGGAGAGCTGCCCGCGAAGCAGCTTCGGCAGCGCGCACGGCGGCGCGGGCCTCCTCGGCCAGCATTTCGCTGTAACTGGGCGCCTTGGCATAGCGCGCAGCCACGCGGGCAGCGGCCGCCGCGGCTAGACTGCCGCCGTGCTGCGCCACCGGCCTTGCCGGCTCCGCCAGGGTCGGGCCCTTGCGGTTCTTGTGCGCGGCAAGACGCTGGTTCACTTCCTCTTTCCACGAAGGTGCGCGTTCGGCCTGGCTTGCGAATGTGCTCAAAGCTTCCGATCCCTTCCGGCGCGACTCACATGCCTGCAAGCAGGCAATGCGCCGCTGTTCAGGTCCGCAAATCCCGCACAGCGGGATATCGCGAACGTTGCACACTCGAGAGGGGAGGAGGTATCGCGGGGAATAAGTAGGCGTGGCCCGGATCGTGAGACCCGTGCGCGGTAAAACAATCCGAAAATCTGCCTACTGCCAGAGCTACGCGGTTCGCTTCCCCTCCAAAGCAGGCGGCTTTTGCTATGCTGAGCCTTGCACTGTTTTGGTCTAGGGATGCGACCTCGTTATTTAGTGTTTATCACGCTGCTGGCCCTCTGTCACCTGCAACTTGGGGGGCAGGCGTTGACTAATGGGTTACCTTCCGCTCAACAAGACCCCCAAAACGCTGATTCGAGCGCTGCCACCCCTCCACTCCCCGACGACCCCGGAGAGGAAGCCATGCCCATTGCCGAGCCGGAGCCGGGAACCAACTCCGGCGTCCCCGTGCAGTGGGAAGCCCAACGCCAGACCTGGGCAGGCGATCTGCGAACCCTCTCCGGCAATGTGGTGGCCCACTACCGCGATTACATTCTCCGCGCCGACAAAGTCGTTTATCACCAGTCCACCTCGGAACTGGAAGCCGAGGGCCATCTGCAGGTTGCCGGCGGCGTCAACGACGTGCTCATTGAAGCCGAGCGCGGCGATATGCGGCTGAACATGCACACCGCACGCTTCTACAACGTCACCGGCTCGCTCGGAATCCGCCGCTCCGGCCGTACCGTCGTCTACTCGACGCCCAACCCGTTTCTCTTCTCCGGCAGGGTCCTGCTCCAAACCGGCGAGGGCAGCTACAAGATGGTCGACGGCACCATGACCAACTGCCGCCTGCCCAAGCCCGACTGGCAGTTGATCTCCCGCGCCATCAAAATCGACAACGGTCACGCCTCGGCTTCCAATACTCTGTTCAAGTTCGTCGGCATCCCGCTGTTTTATCTGCCCTATCTGCGCCATCCCGTCGACGACACCGGTCGCGAAAACGGCTTGCTCATCCCAGTCCTCAGCAACTCCACCGTCAAGGGATTCGTCGTGGGCGAGCAGGTCTACTGGGCCATCAACCGCAGCATGGATATGGTGCTCGGCACCGAGTACTTCAGCAAGCGCGGCTGGGCGCCCAACGGCGACTTCCGCTACAAGGGACCGGGGATCGACTACCTGACCGTGCGCTGGAATGCCCTGCTCGATCGCGGAGTAGAGCAGGCCGTCGGCGCCGTCACCACCACCGCGGCGCCCGGCAGTCCCATGACCATCGCACCCGCCACCACCATGGTCAACCAGGGTGGCATCGACATTGTGGCCCTGGGCCGTAAAGACCTTTCGCCCGAGACCCGCGTGGCAGGAAACATCGAATATCTGTCCCGCTACGTGTACCGGCTGGTCTTCAACGACAACTTCTCCCAGGCGGTCAGTTCCACCGTCGCCAGCAATGTCTTTCTCTCGCACGCCCACAACGGATTCGTGCCGTCCATCTCGCTTGACCGTTTCCAGACCTTTGCCGGCTCAACCACCGGCGATGAGGCTCGCATCATCCACCTGCCCAACCTGCGCTACGACATCCTGGACCGGCCGCTTGGCGCTTCTCCCCTGTATTGGGGCCTCGGCTCGTCCGGCGGCTACCTGGGACGCTCGGAACCCGGCCTGCACGCCCGCAATGTCGGTCGCATCGACTTTTATCCGCATCTTTCCCTGCCGCTGTCTGGCGGAGGTTGGAGCCTGGCCCCCGAAGTCGCGTTGCGCGATACTTTCTACTCCATCAGCCAGACGCCCGACCTGACCGGCGTGCGCAGCGGCGTCCCGTCCATCCGCCACGATTCCCTCAACCGCACCGACGTGGAAGCCTCTGTGGACCTGCGGCCCCCGGCTCTGGTGCGCGACTTTGCCATTGCGCATTGGAACCGCGAGCTGCGCCATGTCATCGAGGCTCAGTTCAATTACCGGTATGTGGGCGGCATCGGCGCCGGCTCGCGCGAGGTCCTTCGCTTCGACACCACCGACATCGCCACCGATACCAACGAAGTCGGCTATACGCTCACCCAACGCTTTTATGTGCGCCCCACCGGGCAGCAGCCTTGCGCCGTCGCGGAGGGCCAGGAGCCCGGCAGTTGCACCGCCAAGCCGCGCGAGTGGGCCAGTTGGCAGATTGCGCAAAAGTACTTCATCGATCCCAAGTTCGGCGGCGCGCTTCTTCAGAACCGCCGCAATGTCTTTGACTCCACCCTCGATCTGAGCGGCGTTGCCTTCCTTACCTCTCCGCGCAACCTTGCGCCCATCACCTCGCGGCTGCGCTTTGAGGCCATCGACAATCTCCGCATCGAGTGGGACATCGACTACGACCCCAAGGACGGTCGCCTGGGCGCGGACAACCTGTTTGCTGGCTACAGTTGGGGCCGCACCACCGTTGGCTTGGGCCATGCGCTGCTCAATGCCGTGGACGAGAAGGGCAGCACCGCCTCCACCATCCAAAGCCAGTTATTGCAGCCCTTCCTCTCCATCGGCAAACCCAGCGGCTCCGGCTTCAACCTGGCGGCCAACGGAGGCTATGACTTTGTTCATGGCGCACTGCAATACGGCGGCGTCCAGGCTGTTTACAACTGGAACTGCTGCGGACTCAGCGTTGGCTACCGGCGCTTCGCCCTCGGCTCGGTCCGCGACGAAACCCAGTATCTCTACAGCTTCACCCTGGCCAACTTCGGTTCGGTGGGCGATATCCGCCGCTCCAATTCGGTCTTCCGCGACCCCAGCCTCCCGCCCGCCTATTAACACCCGCGCAAAAACAGAGGACGCCCCACTCCGGACCCGTCCTCTGTTTTTCCCTGTTTGCGGTTGCCTTTGGCCAGTCGCTGCGTCCACTGATTATGATGAGAACAGTTGTTTTTGAGCAAAACCGAACTAGAGTATTCTTTCCTGAGAGGAACCACCTTTGTCGCGAATTCACTTAATGGCCGGCATGCTCGCGTTGTGCATCGCCGTAGGCTGCAAGGCCCAATCCACTCCGCAGGGAGCTCAGGATCTCACTCTCAATCGCCGCATTGAGGTCATGGTTCGCTCTCAGTTCAACATTCCTCCCGACCTCGCCATGACCATCGGAGCGCGCAAGCCCAGCCAGATCTCCGGCTATGACACGCTGCCCGTCACGGTTTCTCATGGCTCCAAGAAAACCGACATCGAGTTCCTGATCTCCAAGGACGGCAAGACCCTCGCCCGCCTGGAGACCTTCGATCTGGCCAAAGACCCGGCTTCCGCCATTGACGTGGCTGGCCGCCCTGTCCGCGGCAATCCCGCGGCCAAGGTCACCATCGTCAACTACGACGATCTCGAGTGCCCCTATTGCGCCCGCATGCACCAGACTCTCTTCCCCGCCACCCTGGATCGCTATAAGGGTCAGGTCCGCTTCATTTACAAGGACGATCCGCTGGTCGAGCTGCACCCCTGGGCCATGCACGCCTCCGTCGACGCCAACTGCCTCGCCACGCAAAGCGGTGAAACCTACTGGACCTATGTGGATTACGTCCACTCCCACGGCCAGGAGATTACCGGCGAGGACCGCAACCCCACTAAGAGCTTTGCTGCTCTCGATCGCATCGCCCGCCAGCAGGCCACCCTCGCCAAGTTCGATACCGGCAAACTGGCCCTTCTCGACGTGTGCTTGGCCAAACAGGATGAGACCCAGGTAAAAGCCTCGGCCCACGAAGCCCAATCGCTGGGAGTCGAGGGAACTCCCGCGCTGTTCATCGATGGTGAGCGCATCAACGGCGCTGTCCCTGAAGAGCAGATCTGGCTGGTGGTCGATCGCGCCTTGCGCGCGGCTGGACTGGAACCGCCGCCCGCATCGCCCCGGCCCGCTCCGCCTACCGAAGCCAGCAAATAGGCCTCTGGCTGCTTGCTTGTTGTTATGCCAGCGATGGGTGCCCAGGTCCCGATTTTGGGACCTGGGAAAGTACGAACTCTAGGCGCGAAATCACGTGGCCGGAGATCCGGGCCTTGGCTCAGCTCCAGCACTCTCATTTCCTCGTTGCGTCCTTCGGCTGAGTGGCTTCGTCTGCATCAAGAGGCCGCCAGTCAGTCTGTCTTCCGCAAATAGTTGAAATGAAAATGCTGTCGCAGCACCGGCCCATGGATTTATCCTTGATAGTCAGGGCCTTTGTGGCCTCATAGGAGACACCAGGTTGCAAGTCGAATCCTTTTTTCCGGCGCGTTTCCGCTTCGCCTCCCTCGTCCTTTTGAGTGGCGCACTTCTGGCCCCATTGGCCGCCTGCCACCGCTCGCCCGCCCCAGACGTGATGGCTACCGTGAACGGCAAGGAGATTCTGAAAGCGGACGTGGAGAAGTACTACCAGGCCAACCTGGGCGACAATCCGCAAAAGCCCTCGGACGAGCAGGCCAATATCGTGCGCCTCAATATCCTCAAAGGGATGATCGACGACGAGATTCTGTGGCAGCGCGCCGCCAAGCTCAACCTGGCCGCTTCGGATGAAGACGTCAACGCCAAGCTGACCGAGATGAAGGCGCCCTTCACCCAGGAAGAGTGGGACAAGCAGCTCAAGCAGCGCAATATCACCGCCGACGACCTGAAGCGCGACTTGCGCCGTTCGCTGACCAAGACCAAGCTGCTCAACAAGGAGATCGAGTCCAAGATCAACATTACCGACGGCGAGATCAGCGGCTATTTCGCGGCCCACAAGACCGAGTTCAACCTGATTGAGCCCCAGTATCACCTGGCCCAGATCGTGGTCTCCGGCGCGCCCGCTCAGCAAACGAGCAATCTCCAAAACAACAAGGCATCGAGTGACGCCGACGCGAAGAAGAAGATTCAGACGCTCCACAACCGGCTCGAAAGCGGCGAGGACTTTGGCGCCGTGGCCATGAACTTCTCCGAGAATGCCAACACCGCTTCCAACGGCGGCGACATGGGCTTTGTTGCCGAGTCGAACCTGCACACCGATCCGGAAGCCTACAACGCCATCAGCAAGCTCAAGCCGGGCCAGATCTCCGAGATCCTTCCCGTCTACGACCCCAACGGCGGCGGTCACCATGCCGTCGGCTACGCCATCTACAAGCTGATCTCCCGCGAAGCTGCCGGCCAGCGTGAGTTGAACGATCCCCGCGTGCAACAGCTCATCCGCCAAGGACTGCGCGAAGGTCACGCCCAGTTGCTCAAGAACGCCTACTTCGAGATGCTCCACAACGATGCCAAGGTACACAACTACTTCGCCGAGCAGATTCTCAAGCAGGGCGCGCAGTAGGGTGCAGCCCGAGTAGCTTCTGCCAACCGCTCCGCCATCACAGTTTGGTATGCGTAAAAGGCTTCTTCCCGCTAGGGAGGAAGCCTTTTTGTCCTCGTACTACAGTTGTAGATAGGAAAATCCGGAGGGAGCAGGGGGTTTTAACCCCCTGAGACAGGCCCAAAGAGCGCGGCCTTCAGGCCCGGATCAAGGCCGATTGGGACAAGTACAACTGTAGTTCTAGACCGAGGAGACGCCGCCAGATCGCCAGCCATCCTCTCCGTACCCGCCCTTGTGCACGTCGTTAGGTCTTGCGCTTTCTCTGCGGGTGAGACTTCGCTCTCCGGGATGCGCTGCCCGCTCCTCGCTTGCTTGTCGCGGATACGAGTTGCCGCGTAGCTGCGGATCGTCCCTTGTGCCGGCGCACAACTTCGGGAGGAAGCAGCGGACTCAATCGCCGGATCGCGCTTCCCGGCTCATCCCCATACTGTGGATCCAGCATGGCAATCACCGAGACGGCGCGGGCGCGATAAAGCCTTGCCCATTGGCTCTGAATCAGGGATTGCTGCACGGTCGTCCAATACTCTCCGTCGCGCGCCGGGTCGTTGCGCAATTGAGGCGCGGCATCGCCGTCGCTCCTGGCGAAGTCGCTGTTCATCAGTCCCAGGAACTGACTGAACTCCTGAAGGTTGATGCCCATCTGGTAGACCAGTTGCGCCAGAGCCATCTGCTGCGACGCTGTCCATTGGTCAAAGTGGCGGCAATAGCCTTTCGCGTTATAAATGGCCTGAATCGCGGAGACGCGGAGCAGGCGCGTCGCTTCTTCGTCGCTGATTTGTGGCGTCAGCGTCTTGAGCCTCTTGCGAAATCGCTTCGTGCCCTGCGCCGCCAATCGGTCGTCGTATTGATTCAGGATCGTCTGCAGCCGTCCGGAATCCAATCCGGCAGCTTGCCAAAGCTCGACGGAAGAAGGCTCAATGAACGGATGGGGATTGAGCGGATCGCGCTGCGGGTGCTCTCTGGCCGGCAAATCGAGACTGAATCCCGCGCCAATCAGTGGATGGCCGGTCTTCGGGTCGGGATACGCCACCAGCACCCAGCCTTCGTGCCTGCGGTCCCTCAGAAGCTCCATCAGGTCGCGTAGATCGAACTTCACGTCGGCTTCCGTGAAGCTGCGCAGTTGCTCAACCGCATACGACCCCTGTGGTGCCGGGAAGCCAGGCTGCGACGCCGTGGCAGCAGCCGCTGCGGGCATCGGATCCAGGACTGGTTCCGGGCGAGCTTGCCCGGCTGCCGCCAGGCCCATCGCCAACAGGGCCACCACGGACGCATAAATCGCGCTGCGCACAAATTGGGTCGTGATTCTCATGTTTTCGAAAGCACGTGCGTCCGGCTTTCCTCCACAATGACTGAAAGGCCTCGCCTTGGCAAGGACAGATGATCGCCCCGCATGTAAAAAGTAATCAGCAGCGTCTCATTTGCAACGGCCTACTGAAGCGAAACGGGAAGGAGGGCGCCATGCCATTGGACTGGACCCGCGGTGCACTGGCAGAAGGTCTGCAATGCTACCGGAGCCAGGAGTTCTTCCTCGCTCACGAGCACTGGGAGAGTGTTTGGTTGAAGGCTGAGGAGCCAGAGAAAGCTTTTCTGCAAGCGTTGATTCAGATCGCAGCGGCCTTCTATCATCTCCAGCGAGGAAACCCTGCGGGCACTGCATCCCTGCTGCAGGCGGCGCTGCGGCGCCTCGAGCCATTTCCTGCTGTCTATGGCGGCGTCGCGGTTCCGTCTCTCTGCGAGGACATCCGCCAGTGGCGGCAAGCACTCGATCGGCACGACCCTGCGCCGCATCTTCCATTCCCGCTGATTCAGTAAGACACGTGCGAGCCAGCGCCCTCTCATTGGTCTGCAGGCGGACTTGCAGCGGGTCTCCATTGGTGTACACCGGAAGCGCTGCTTCAAATGGCACCATCACATTTTGGGCAGATGTGTCTGCCGACTGCGCGTATCATGATCGATACGTCGGGTAGGCTACACTCGAAACGGGTCCTCGAATCGTAGATTTCGTGTTCCCGAATCTACTGGGGAGGGCAAAGTGACCTTCAGTCAACGGTTGCGTGCGATAGGATCTTTCGTGTTCCGTCACAAATTCCGATTTGTCGACCTGTTGATCGTGGCGGCGGCGACCCTGTTCGTTCTCTACCTCGGCCTCAAGTTCGATATCTTCGCGAATACCCCGGGCCAAACTCCGGCGGCAGAAACACTTGAATTCGACGAACTGATCGCGATGGTCGCTGTTTTGCTCGCGGGACTGCTTTGGGCGGTCCGACGGCTGTTGCGAGAACGGCGCGAGATTGCTCGTCGCACCGCGGCCGAGCACGAGATCCGCACGCTGGCATTTCACGACGCCCTGACTGGACTCCCCAATCGCAGGCAGTTCAACGATGCGCTCAAAGCTGCCACGGCCGCTCCTCCCAGATCCGGCGCCAGTCACGGCGTGCTGATGTTGGACTTGAATGGCTTCAAGCGCATCAACGATGTGTTTGGCCATGCTGCCGGCGACGAGTTGCTCATTCATGTCGGAGCCCGTATCTCCAAGGCCGTTCGAGAAGGGGATATGGTAGCCCGGCTCGGCGGCGATGAGTTCGCCGTGCTGGCGACGCATCTCTCCGGTCCAGAGGCTGCAACAAGTCTGGCGCTCCGTATCATTGAGGAGCTTGAGCCTGCGATCCTGGCGGCTGGCGGCCAGCACGTGATCGGTGCGGCGATTGGTATCGCACTCGCTCCGCAGGACGGAAGCAGTCCAACTGAACTTCTCCGGAAGGCAGACATCGCGCTCTACCGGGCCAAAGCGCAAGGCAGCTCGGCGATGCGCTTCTTTGAACCTCAGATGGATGCTCATGTACGGGAGCGCGACCGGCTCGAACGGGCGTTGCGCGCCGCCATCGAAGCGGGTGAGGTCCTGGCCTTCTATCAGCCACTCGTCGATCTGAAGAGCGGTAAGGTGCGAGCCTTCGAGGCACTGGCGCGCTGGACTCACCCTCAGTTGGGTGAAATCGACGCAGAACGTTTTATTTCAATCGCCGAAGACACCGGCCAGATTGCCCGCCTGACGGATGTGCTGCTCAAACGCGCCTGTAGCGATGCAACTGGATGGCCACCGGAGATCGTGCTCGCTTTCAACATATCCCCTGTTCTTTTGCGCGATTCCGGCCTCGCACGTCGGGTTACGGAGTGCCTCGAGTCCGCGGGGCTTCCAGCAGCGCGTCTTGAACTGGAAATTACCGAGAGCGCCCTGGTGCAAGATCTGGACGGGGCACAGACGGCGCTGGGCGAGCTCCGCGAAACCGGGGTGCGCATTGCGCTGGACGATTTCGGAACAGGCTATTCGAGCCTCTATCACTTGCGTAATTTCAAGATGGACACGATTAAGATCGACCGCAGCTTCGTCGAGTCCATGGCAACGAATCGGGACAGCGATACCATCGTGCGCGCACTGGTTGGGCTCGGTTCAGGCTTGGGGCTGGAGGTCATTGCGGAGGGGGTCGAAAACGAGCAGCAACGCCGCATGCTGATCGAGCATGGATGCGATCAGGCCCAGGGTTTCTTCTATGGCGGTGCCGTATCTGCGGCGGCGGCACTTTCCCTCCTTCAATCTACAGCGCCGCCCAAACCCCTGTAGACACGCCCGGGTAACCGCAGCACCGCCTTCAACGGGAGCGGACCCGAATGGATGCACCCAGCGGCGTGCGTTTCAAGTGGTTTCTTTCTCTAGAGAAACCCATCTTCAAGAGTCGCCCCAAGGGCACTGTCGTTCCGATTCCGCTCTAAAACTTCTCCTCGACCTGCGCCCCGGTATAGTGAATCACCTTGTCGGTCGCGGCAGTCGCTTCCCCGCCCACGCCATGTCCTGCTCCCACGATCACCACGTTGAAGGTATGTCCCGCTGCCATGCCTGGGTACCTTCCCTCTCGTGCGCCCAGCGTCAGCGTACGAGCCGCATCATCCCAGCGCATGGCGATAATCGCATGCGCGCCATGCTCGTAGCGGTAGCTGTCGCCCTCATCTTCATACAGGTTGAAGTTCCCATTCGCGCCGGGATAGATGCGCAGCTCGATCGGATCGGCAGCCTCGCCCGCGTATTCAATCGCGGGACCCAGTGGTAGAATCGACCCTGCCCTCACTTCGAGTGGAATTCTCTCGATCGGTGCTGCGCGATGTGCTTCGGACCCGCCCGTTGTACGCTCGCCCGTCCAAAAGTCGTACCAGTCGGCCTTGGCAGGCAAATAGACCGTACGCTCGCTGGCGTGTTCTTTCGTCACCGGACTCACCATCAAATCCGGGCCAAACATGAATTGATCCGCAATCTCCCAAGTAGCGCGATCCTCACGGAAATCCATCACCAGCGGCCGCTGGATCGTATAGTCCTCGGTCGTCACCTTCCACGCCAGCGAGTAGACGTAGGGCAGCAGCCGGTAGCGCAACCGGTCCACCGCCACCAGCGCGGGAAGGACCCGGTCATACGTCCACATCTCGTTGTGGTCCCGATGTCCGTGCGTGCGGAAGACCGGGCAAAACGCCCCATATTCGAACCAGCGCGCATAGAGTTCCTGATACGCCGGCTCCTTCGTGGCGCCGTCATACGCCGGCCAATAGCCGCCGATATCGGTCGTCCAGTAGGGGTAGCCCGAAAGCGCAAAGTTCAGCCCGCCTGCAATCTGGTGGCGCAATCCCCACCACGTGCTGTACACATCGCCCGACCACACCGTAGCCCCGTTGCGCTGTTGGCCCAGAAAGGCCGACCGTGTCAGCAGAAACACCCGCTTCTCCTGCGTGGCCTGTTTCCAATGCTCTTGGACGCCGCCCGTATGCTCCAGCGGAAAGATGTTGGTGAACTCAGCCCCCGGCCCGATATACAGTTGTTTGTACCGCAGGATGGCGTCGCCCACATGCGGCCAGTGCTCCTCCGGCTCTGCGCTGTCCAGCCAGAACGCGTCCCATCCCTGCGCAAACAACTTGCCCGCCAGCTGATTCCAGAAAAAGTCCCGCGCGGCAGGATTGGTCGGGTCGTACACGTGCGTTCCCGCAATCTCAAAACCCTGTTGCTGGACCTCGTGGAAGTTTTTCGAGGTAGGGTCCATCAGGCCCCACACCGAGATCATGGCGTGCACATGCTCGTCGTGCAGCGCCTTCAGTTCCGCCGGCACATCGGTGTAGTTCTCGTTGTACTCCGGGTCCCCCTCGCCGCCCGGCTTCCACCAGAACCAGTCCTGCACAATCGCGTCCAGCGGAATGTGCCGCGCTCTGTACTCGCTCGCAACCGAGAGAATCTCCTGCTGCGATACATACTTGTCCTTCGACTGGAACAGGCCGTATGCCCACTGCGGAAACAGCGGCGCATGGCCCGTCATCGAGCGATAAGTGTGAATGATCCGGTCCATCTCCGGTCCGTACAGCACGTAGTAGTCCAGCTGCCCGGCCGCCATCGATTCAAAGTTCAGGTCAAGTGGAAAGCGATTGTCCACATACGTGAACGATGCGGTGTTCCACAGGATTCCGTAGCCTTTGCTGGAGACGAGCAGCGGAATTGCCACGTCCGTATTGTTCTGCCCCAGCTCAATCGTTGCGCCGCGATAGTTGAACAGCCCGCTCTGGTGCTGCCCAAGCCCGTAGACCGCCTCCGTGGCGTCTGGCTCGAACCTGTCCTTGATCGTGTAAAGCGAGGCTGATACCGAGGGCTCGTAGGTCCGCGGCAGACTCGGGTTCTCGCGCAGCAGCGCCTCACCCGCGGCGGTCTTGAAGCGCAGGCTGCCCTCTTTCGCTGACAGCGATACGCTCATGCGCCGAGTCGACAGTGTGGTCAGGTCCCCGTCCTGGCTGTACTGGAAAGGCGCGCTGGGGCAGGCCGTTTCAGCGCTCAGCATCCAGGGCTGAGCTGCGCCGGAAGCAGCTGCAGCCACTGGCCTGGCGACAACATGGATGAGCGAGTCTCCACAGACCGTCACCTCAAGTGCCTCGCGGTCATTCTGCGCCGTCAATCCTTTTGCGGATTGAATTGCCTGCATGGCGCTTGGGTGCGGCACTTCGCCGGTGTCGTGCTGCACCTGCGCGCTGGATGCGGAAGCGAATAGGAACGGAAGTAGGAAAAGAGCACACTTCGGAAAGGATTGGAGACTGCCGGACCTCAACAAGGTACACCTCGATCGGTGACTTCAAAGTGCGGGGCAAATGCAAAACGGCCTCCGCAGATGCGAAGGCCGTTTCGGTATGGATTAGAGCATTTGAAAATTACTTGAGCTGCCCGCTGGCGTCCATGGTGATGCCACCCGGCTGCTTGTTCTTCTTCTCTTCGTTCGCCTTGCGGGTTCCCATAGCCTTGGTGCGCCAGTCTTCCGCCGTTGCCAGATCGGCCTTGCGAGCCGCTTCGTTGCCGAAGTCTATATCTGCCTTGCGCCGGTAGATCAGGTTCAGATAGGCCATCGCATCGTCGTAATTCGCACGGTTCGCATTGGCCTCGTTGAGATACTGAAGACCCTCTTCAACCAGCGGAGCGTTAACTTCTTTGAGTTGCTCCATGACCTTCTTGGGTGCCTTGGCATTGCCCTCGCCGTCATCATTGATGCCGGCAGGAACCAAAAGCTTCAAAGCATTCTGGTGAGCCTGGGTCCAGTCGATCACGCCAATCGTGTAGGCAGCTTCAGCGTCCTTCGGATCAGCCGCAATCACCTTCTTCTGCCAACCCTTGGCATCGTCAAGTTTCTTGATGCTGAAATAAATACCTGCAACCTGCTTCATGCTGTTCACATCGCTAGGGTCCTTGGCCAGAACCTCTTGGAACATGCCAATCGCCTGCTGCGCGGTGCTCAAATTTTCTGGGGTGTCCAATCCAGCGACAACATTCTGGGCCAGCGCGGTAGCCAGATAGCTCTTCGCCATGGGCAGGCTCGGGTCAAGCTGTGTAGCCTTCTGGAAGTGCCCGATCGCCTCTTCATAATGGGCGCTCTTGTATGCTTCCACACCCTTGTTCAGCTGGTCACGGGCTGCAAGGCGGTTGCACCCGCTCATGGAAAGCACCATGCCGGCCAAGGCAACCGCGAGCGCCGTAATACGTGCGGGTCCATTCATGTTCGTATCCTTCTCCTTCAGGTCGTGCCTATCTATGCGCGCCTGGAATTAAGTGCAGCTGGCCGCGGGCGGGAGTAACCGAAACCAGGATGAGAAAAATTGTACTCCTGTTTTCCACCCGGATGAACCGCCTCCAGACGGGGCTGGCAACCCAGGGAGATACTAGGACATTCCTGCCGCCCTACCCACCCAATTGGCCAGCCTGAACTTTGCGCGTCACCAGCCCCTCGCATATCCTAACCTGCGCGGAGTCGATGTTGATTGCTTCAGCAACCTTCCTGTTACGGAAGGTTGCCCCTCACAATCGAACTACTGGCCAGCCATAATCTTCGGTGTCATCAGGCCGATGTGATCCACATTGGCAGAGCGACCGATATCGATAACCTCCGCCACATACGAGAAGTTCACATCGTCGTCGCCTTTGACGAACATGATGCGCTCTGCACGGTTGGCGTAGATCTCGGTTAGACGCGGCAACAGTTCAGCCTTCTGCACGTCTGTCTCGTTGATCTTGTACGAAACAGCCGTTCCTGCCGTGTGCAGAACCTGCACAACAATGGTGCGGTCGGTACTGTCCTGATGGTGTGTTTGATCCTTAGGCGGCTGCGGCACAAGTGCGTCCAAGCCCTTCGGCGTCACCGGCACAATCACCATAAAGATGATCAACAGCACCAGAAGAATGTCGATCATCGGCGTCACATTAATGTCAGACGAGTAGCCTCCCCCGCCTCCAGTTGTCATTCCCATGGCTAAATACTCCTCGATTCCTGCAAATCGTTAAACAGATAGCGTAAAGCTTGTCTTACTCGCCGCCCGCGAGATTGCCTTCGCGCTTCTGCGTCAACAAGCCCACGTCTTCCACACCGGCTGTACGCACGGCGTCAATGGCGTCTTCGACTGCCCGAAACTGCGCACGCGCATCGGCGCGAACGAAGATCGTTTTGCCGGGCTTATCGGAGAGCTTGTCACGAACCAGACCGCCAAGCTCAGCGGTTGCGACCTTGTTCTGCCCCAGGAATACTCCGCCGTCGCGCGTCACTGCCACGACAATGGCATCTTCCTTATCGGCGTCCGGCATGGCGACCGGATTGTCGACCTTAGCCATGTCGACAGACACCTTATTTTGGAGCATCGGGGTGATGACCATGAAGATGATCAGCAGCACCAACATCACGTCGACCATGGGAGTCACGTTGATGTTGGAATTGATTTTCTTACCTTCGTTGCGAACCGAGATTCCCATTGTTAGGGCTCCGTGCCTGTTGAATTTTTATTCCGGATGGCTTTCAGCGTTCCGTGGGTAGCCTCGCCGGCGCAAGCTGGAGATCCAGGGGCGGGAGAGAGTCTCCACTCTCCCACCCCGCAATTTCCCGCTCAAACCGACAGCCGCCTCGCTTAGCGCTTGTGGCTCTGCTTGATGAAGTAGTCGACCAGTTCGCTTGAGGAGTTATCCATCTCAACGTCGAACGACTCGACACGACCGGAAAAGTAGTTGAACGCCATAACGGCCGGGATAGCCACGAGCAGACCGAAGGCCGTCGTAACCAGGGCTTCCGAAATACCACCGGCAACCGCGCCGATACCAGAGGTCTTCTGGGTGGCGATCTGCTGGAAGGCGTTCAGAATACCGATAACCGTGCCGAGCAGTCCGACGAAAGGAGCCGTCGCACCGATGGTGGCCAGAACCGCAAGGCCCCTCTTCAGCTTGGCGTGAACGATGGCCTCGGCGCGATCCAACGCGCGGCCCGAGCTCTCGATCGTCTGCTCGGTAGGTGCACCGGCCGAAGCGCGGAACTCCTGCAAACCAGCCGTCACAACCTCGGCGAGGTGAGACTTCTTGTTGCGGTCGGCAATCTTGATGGCTTCCTCAAGCTTGCTGTCCTTCAGGGCGCCGGCAACCTTGGGCGCGAATTCACGCGACTGCTTGCGGGCTGCGGAGAAATACAGGTAGCGGTCGATCATCACGGCCAGAGACCAGATCGACTCGATGAACAGGATGATGGCGATGCAGCGCGCCGGCCATCCCATGTGTTCCCACAGCCCCATGGGGCTGAAGCTGACCGTCCCACCCTCTTCTTGGAAAAAAAGGGCCAGGCTGCTGACCGAATGCGTAGCGAAAGTTGCGAGCTGAGCGAGAATCACTGAATCGTTCCTCCTAAGGAGTTATGTACTGCGACTGTCTTGCGGTTACAGGGAATGCGGCTCTTTCTGGATACGCACTCCGGTCAATAGCGGGGCCCCTGCCCAAACCGCGGGCAGGAGCCAGGAGGGTTCATCATCCGCCCAAGGTGAAGATCACGTTCACCGTGGTCTCGACTTCCACCGGCTCGTTGTTGAGCAGGTAGGGCCGGTACCGCCAGGTCTTCACGGCATCCAGAGCGGCCTGTTGCAACATGGCCGGTCCGCTGATGACGCGGAGGTTTTCAATCAACCCGGTCTTCGAAATGGTGGCCTGAAGCACCACCGTACCAGAGACACGGGCCGCCTTGGCGATCGGCGGATAAACAGGGGTGGTCTTCTGCAGCAGCATGCCAACGGCAACGCCTGCCGAGATGTTGACCTTCTTGGGAGCCGCAGCCTGGACCTTCGGCTTGTTGCTGCCGCCGAACAGGCTGTCGGTAACACCAGTGGCGCTACCACCCAACCCTTCCATGCCGGCCACGCCAAAGTTCGACGTCGGAGGGGCTTCCTTGGTGGCGACCATCTTAATGTCGTGCGGGATCCGCGTGGGGGCCGTCAACTGGTTGTTCATCAT